>Ga0078972_1003590_pt1 | contig 45824 bp, 45 predicted proteins | sample YelNatPaOPGAMG01_FD_67568 | JGI IMG/M metagenome (GOLD analysis project Ga0078972, IMG submission 67568) | Hot spring thermophilic microbial communities from Obsidian Pool, Yellowstone National Park, USA - OP-RAMG-01 (SPADES assembly) (version 2) | ecosystem: Environmental > Aquatic > Thermal...
ACCGGGAGGACACCGGGGGGGACGCCCCGCCGGCCTCAGACGGAGCGATCCCTGATGTGGCGGGAGTCCTCGTGGCAGCCTTCGTGGCACCCTTCCCGGTCCCGGTGGCGCCGGCGCACCCTGAGACGATGACAACGACGAGCGGCACGATGGCGACCCATCGGCAACGCACGCCGACCAACCCTTTCGCCTCTCTGATCAAGAATCTTCACGCCTTGTTGGAAGATCCCCTGCAGGCATCTGGGCTCATACGTTTTCAAGCCGGGACGGCCAAGGTAGGATCAGCGGGAGGGGGGGAGCCATCCTGTCGCACAGGGATATCACCTACGTGATCCTTGCGGCCGCCGTCCTGTTCATGGTGTACCGACGGGCGGTTGCCGCCATCTCGTTCAGGACGCTCACCTCGCGCGGCCTCCTCATCCGGTCGCTTCTCTACGTGGCGATCGCCGTCCTCATTGCCGCCGGCACCCTGTCCCACCCCCTTGATAGCGTCTACGACGCCCTCGGCCTGCTGGTCGGTGCTGCCATCGCCCTTCTCGCCATCCGCACCTCGACCTTCACCCAGGCGGGGGACGCCTGGCGCTATCGGCCGCACCCCTGGATCGGCATCGGCCTCTTCGTGTTCTTCCTCGCCAGGATCGCCTACGATTTCATCGCCCGCCCCGCCCCGACGCTCACCCACACCTCGGCATCGCCCGTCAATCTGGCATCCCTCTCTGCAGACCCCCTGTCGAGCGCCCTCCTGCTCGTGATCGTCGCCTACTACCTTGTCTACAACGTGTCCCTGATGCGCCACGCGAGGAGCCTCGGCGTCTAGGAAGAGGAGAGCGCCGCCGCCGTGGCCAAACGCCCATCAGGGAGGATCCCGAAGAGCTTTCCCGTGAGGTGACGCATTGCACATCCTGGGCCCGGTCCTGCCCTTCCTGGAACTCGCCGGCGCCATGCTTCTGGGCGCCGTCGTGCATGACGTTGTCTTCGCCCTCGTTCGGGATGGGAGACACAGGGAGAGGCTGCGCAACCGGGTTCTGGCCGCCCTCCGGGGGGCGACGCGCCTTGGCGCGGCGCTTGTCGCAGCGGCCATCGCCGTGCCGGCCATCGGCTTCACCCGTCCCGAGATCGCCCTTTTGGACGAACTCGCCTCGCTGGCGATCATCGCCGACGTCGGATGGTTTCTGGTGGCCCTCCTGCACGTGGCCGAGGCGTACACCCGCGCCCACTACCGGCTCGACCGGGAGGACAACCTCCTTGCGCGAAAGGTGCGCACCCGTACGAACGTCCTGCGCCGGATCCTCTCTGTCGTGGTCCTCGTCATCACCGGCGCGGCGATGCTGATGACGTTTCCCGCCGTGCGGGCGCTCGGTGCCTCGATCCTGGCGTCGGCCGGCATCATCAGCCTCGTGGCGGGCCTAGCCGCCCAGCCCCTCCTCACGAACCTTCTCGCCGGGATCCAGATCGCCATGACGCAGCCCCTGCGCATCGACGACATCGTGGTTGTGAACGGGGAGTGGGGGACGGTCGAGGAGATCAACGTCGCCTTCCTCGTCGTGCGCATCTGGGACAGGCGCCGGCTCATCCTGCCGCTCTCGTACGTGCTGCAGAACCCGTTCGAGAACTGGACCTACAAGACGAACGACCTTCTCGGGTACGTCCTGGTCTACGCCGACTACACCGTCGACGTCGAGGCGGTGCGCACCGAGTTCAAACGCCTCCTCGACACCACGCCGTGGTGGGACAGGAAGTCCTGGTCCCTTGAGGTTACCGCCCTCGACAACCGGACGATGACAATGCGGGCCCTCTTCTCCGTGGCCAATGCGGACGACCGCTGGAACCTGATGGTGATGGTGCAGGAGAAGCTCATCGCTTTCCTGCGCGACACTTATCCAGGGGCCCTGCCCAAGGTCCGGATCATGGCGCCGGAGGCCGAACAGGGCTGATCAGGGCGCGAAAAGGCCCGGAACCGTCGTGGTTCCGGGCCCCTTAAGGTCATCCGTCAGTTGCCGAGCACGGTGACCTGAACGCTCTGGATGCCGAAGCTGTTCACAACGCTGTCGGGGGCGGCCATGAAGATGTCGATGTGGCGCCCAACGATGGCGTTGCCCTCGTCGTTGGCCACGCCGATGAAGCAGTGCGGCGGAAGAATCGGCGAAGCGTATCCGCATACGCGAAGCTTCGTGCCGAGCGGGATGACGGACGGGTCGACGGCGATGTCGCCAGGCTTCAGGGGCTGGCCGAAGAAGTTCGTCGCCCCATACGGGTAGTTGTCCTGGGCGGAAGGCCCGTAGGCCGTGGCCTCCATCTGGATGGTCCGTCCCACCGGCGGCGTGGCGGCGTTGGCCGCGGCCGGGCTGGCCGTGATGGCGAGGCCGAGAAGCAGGCCGGCGACGGATGCGATATTCGCGCTCACGTCATCACCTCATTTCTGTCGTGAGGATGATCGCAGGCGTATCGTAACGGCACTCGGAGGGCCGGTCGATCGCGGACAGGAGCGTTCATCCGGATGCACGCCGCAGGGATCCGCGCCATCCTTGAGGATGCACGTGCAACGTCAGGACGAGCGGGTCATGGCAGGATGCGGCAGGTTGGCGGTGCCTCATTTGGCTTTCGTGAGAAGCCGGAGCGCGACTTAAGACCGAGTGCGGCCAGGCGGGGCGTGCCCTCAAGCCGATCATGTGTCAACATGGCAGGAATGCCGCTTGCTGCGCGCGCTGCCAACGATTGGCGTCCGGTGGTGACAAGAGGTGGGCGGCCCGCAGGCGTCTAAGTCATGTGGCGGCCGTTCATGGCCGGGACAGGAGGTCACCGGATGAGGCTTTCGGTGGGGGAGAAGGCGCCCGGCTTTGCTCTCGAGGATGATGGCGGCCAGCCGTTCGTCCTCGATGAGAGGAGAAGGCGACCCCTGTACCTGGTGTTCACGCGCCATTCCACCTGACTCTTCTGCTACGAGCACATGTCGCAGTTGCGGCAGATGGAAGGGGCCTTCGAACGAGCCGGCGTCGACGTGGCGGTCGTGACCCTCTTTGACCGGGAGACGACGCAGCACTTCAGAAGGGAGCTCAAGATAGCGTTCCCGTGTCTTCCTGATCCAGAACGGAAGGTGTATGGGGCCTATGGCGTCGGCCGTATCCAGAAGGGAGCGGGAGGCACCTGGCGTGCCCTGCACAAGACCATCCGCCTCGTCCTTTCCGGGGCGCCGCTGCGCATGCCGAAGGAAGACGTGATGCAGCTCGGCGCCGAGTTCCTGATCGGGCAGGGCCTTGAGATCCGAATGGCGCATTATCCGGCTGCGGCCGACCTGCACCTCATGGCGCCTGATATCCAGAAGGTCCTGGACGACATGCCCGGCCCTGCCGCGAGCGAGTAGTCACCGATCCCACGGCGAGGAGGGTGTCGATGAAGGTTCCAAACGGGCAGTCCCTCACATCCGGTGACCTGAAGGTGCGGGTGATCGGGGAACTGGTGCCGATCGTCGAGGTGGAGCTGCCCCAGGGTGAGTCGGTCTACTTCGAGCACCACACCATCCTCTCGAAGGACCCGGCGGTGGCGATCACGGCGAAGGCGCTGGGGTCAGGACTCGGCCGCCGCATGATCGCGGGGCTACCGCTCATCGTCGTCGAGGCCGCCGGTCCCGGCATGTTGGGCCTCAGCCGCGACGGGGCCGGCGAGGCGATCGTGCTGGAACTCTCCGGGCATGAGATCGACGTGCCGGAGCACCGCTTTCTCTTCGCCACTTCCGGTGTGCGTTATGGCTACACCCGGGTGAAGGGCTTCGCCAACATCTTCGGATCGGGGACGGGCTTCTTCATGGACCGCTTTGCCGGCTCGGGGCTGCTCGTCCTGCACGGGTACGGCAATGTGGTGGAGCGGGAACTGGCATCGGGCGAGGCGATCGACCTCGAGCCCTCAGCGTGGCTCTACAAGGACGCCAACGTGGGCATGGACACCTATGTCACGCGGATCTCCACCGGCCTCCTCGGCGGGGTGAGCCTCTGGATGACGCGCTTCACCGGGCCCGGCCGTCTCGCTTACCAGTCGCTCACTCCCGTCATGGCGGCGCCGTCGCAGGCCTAGGTCGGCTTGACCCGCCCCGGGGGGCGTGGTGTACTGGCAAGGAGGGAGCCTTTCTCCCGCCGGCGCCTGCAGGGGCGCCGGGCTTTTTGCACCGTTTTGGAGGCGATGCGCATGGATGTGAAAGGTCAGGAGAGCCTGCCGGCATCCCCCGGCGAGGCGTGGGACCTTCTGAACGACCCGGCGGTGCTGGCCGCCTGCATTCCAGGATGCAAGGCCCTTCATCCGGAGGGAAAGGGCGCCTACCGCATGGAACTGGAAATTGGTATCGCCGCCGTGAAGGGACGTTATCAGGGCCACGTCGAGATCCGGGATCCCCTTGCGCCCACCGCATACACCCTGCACATTGAGGCGCAGGGCGCGCAGGGATTCCTCGCAGCGGACATCCCCATCCGCCTCGAAGGCCGGGGGGAAGGGACCGTCCTGACGTATGACGGCACGGCCGAGGTAGGGGGGCTCATCGCCGGCGTCGGTCAGCGGATGATCGCAGGCGTCGCCAGGATCATCACCCGCCAGTTCTTCGACGCCCTCGCCCGCCAGATCGCCGCCCGGCCGGCCAGCACCTGAGAAGGAGGACGCCTGTGAAACCTGCACCCTTTGCCTATGCTGCCCCGGCGAGCTTTGCCGAGGCCCAGCGCCTGCTCGCAGAGGCGGGAGGGGATGCCAAGGTCCTGGCCGGCGGCCAGAGCCTCGTGCCCCTCCTCAACATGCGCCTCGCCAGGCCCGACCTAATCGTGGACATCAACCGCATCGAAGGGGCCGCCACCATCACCGAGGACGGAGGACGGGTGCGCATCGAGGCACTCGCGCGTCACCACATGGCGGAGAGCTCGCCGCTCGTCACCTCAAAGGTACCGCTTCTCGCCGAGGCCGTCGCGCAGATCGGCCATGTGGACATCCGCAACCGCGGCACGCTCGTGGGCTCCGTAGCCCACGCCGACCCGGTCGCCGAGATCCCGGCCGTGATGACGGCACTCAACGGCGAGGTCGAAGTCCTGGGATCCCAGGGGAGTCGCCTCGTGCCGGCGTCGGAGTTCTTCGTGACCTATCTCACCACCGCCCTCGCCCCAGACGAGGTGGCGACAGCAATCCTCCTGCCCGCCCTTCCCCCCATGACGGGGACGGCATTCGTGGAATTCGCCCGTCGGCATGGGGACTTTGCGATCGTGGGCGTGGCGTGCCAGATATCCCTTCACCCGGACGGTGGCATCAGGGAGGCCCGCATCGCCCTGGCGGGCGTCAGCGACACCCCCTTTCGGGCGAGAGGGGCGGAGGTCGAGCTCGTCTCCCGCGGCCTCGGCGCCGTGCCGGAGGCCGTGGCGGCGGTGCGCGAGGAGATCGACCCCGAATCCGACATCCACGCCCCAGCCGACTATCGTCGGCATCTCGCCGGCGTGCTCGCCAAAAGGGCCATCCACGTGGCGGCCCGGCGGGCCCGGGGTGAGGCGGCATGAGGGCTGCGGGCGATGCGGGCGTGAGCGTTTCCGCCCTCGTGAACGGCCGGCCCCGAACCTTCGCCGTCGAGGCGCGCACCTCGCTGGCCGACGCCCTGCGCGACGCCCTTGAACTCAAGGGCACCCACCTCGGTTGCGAGCAGGGGGTGTGCGGGGCCTGCACGGTACTCCTCGACGGCCGCCCTGTGCGCAGTTGCCTGATGCTCGCCGTGCAGGCGGACGGCCACGAGGTGACGACGGTGGAGGGGCTCGCCCGGTCGGGCGGGGAGCTCTCCCGCCTACAGGAGTCCTTTTGGGACAACCACGGCTTCCAGTGCGGCTTCTGCACGCCCGGCATCCTGCTCGCCGCCACGGCGCTCCTCGCCGACAACCCGCACCCCGGCGAGGAGGACGTGCGCGCTGCGCTTTCCGGCAACCTCTGCCGCTGCACGGGATACGAGGACATCGTGCGGGCGGTGCTCGCCGCCACGAAGGAGTGAGGCCGACGACGGACGAGATCGGGGCGATCGCCGCTTCCCTAAGGGACCACGGTTACGTCGCGGACAGGGCACTTGCCACGGCGCTCTTCCTCTCGCTCGAAATGGGGAAGCCGCTCCTCCTGGAGGGGCCGGCGGGCGTCGGCAAGACGGAGATGGCGAAGGTGCTGGCCGCCCACCTCGGCGTGAAGCTCATCCGCCTGCAGTGCTACGAGGGGCTCGACCAGGCCCAGGCCCTCTACGAATGGGATTACGCGAGGCAGCTTCTGCGCATCCGCCTCGAGGGCGAAAGCGCGAAGGACCTCGACGAGCGGGAGCGCGACATCTTCTCCGATGCCTACCTCCTGCGACGCCCGCTGCTCGAAGCCATCTCCGCCAAGGGCGAGCCGCCGGTGCTGCTCATCGATGAGGTGGACCGGGCCGACGAGGCGTTTGAGGCGTTTCTCCTCGAGGTTCTGTCCGACTTCCAGGTGACGGTCCCGGAGATCGGGACGATCACGGCCGAGCGTCCACCCCGTGTGATCCTCACCTCGAACCGCACGCGAGAACTCGGCGACGCCCTGCGCCGGCGAGTTCTCTACCAGTGGATCCCGTACCCGACGCCGGATCGCGAGGAGGAGATCCTGCACTCCCGCCTTCCCGGCCTCTCCCGGCGCCTCGGAAGGGAGATCGCGATGGCGGTGGGGGCGCTCAGGGAACGGGCCCTGGCGAAGCCCCCAGGCGTCGCCGAGTCGCTCGACTGGGCCCGGGCGCTTCTCCTCATCGGGCGCGGCTTCCTCGACGAGGACTCGATCCGCGACACGCTTTCCTGCCTCCTGAAAGATCGCGACGACGTGATCGCCACGAGCGCCGAGGAGATCCTTTCGCTCGCCCAGTCTGTGCCGGGGCAGGCTGCGCCATGAGACCCGCCCTCCTCGACTTGGCGTCGGCGATGCGGGCCCAGGGTCACCCGGGCGGCATCGGCGAGACGATTGATGCTGTGAGGGCGCTGTGCGCCCTTGACCTCACGGACCCGGAGGACGTCCGGCTGGGGCTCAGGACCGCCTTCGCACGCTCGCATGAGGCCGGGGAGGCTTTCGACCGCCTCTTTCCCCTGTTTCTAGGCGGCCGCCTGCCGAGACTTGCCAGGGCCCAACCGGCCTCGGGCATCCCCGGCGCCGGAGAAGGCGAGGATGCCGGCCGGACCCTGGTTGCCGTCGGCGAGAAGGGCGAGGACTCCTTTGAGGCTTTGCGTGAGGCTGCCGGCACGACGGGCACCGAGGGGGGCCCGGACCTCCTCCTCGATCCCTCCCGCCCCATGCTCCAGGCGGCGGCGCTGTGGCGCCGGGCGCTCGGCACTAGGCCCTCGCGTCACCTCCATGCGGACAGGGCGGCGTCCCGCCTCGACGTGCGCCGCACCCTGCGGGTGAGCGTCGGCAGCGCGGAAATGTGGGATCTCAGGTGGCAGGGGCCGCGACCGGATCCCTCAAACATCGTGTTCGTCATCGACGGGTCCCGCTCGATGGCCCGCGATGCCGAGCGCTACCTCGCCTTTTCCCGCTCGCTCCTGGATGTGGTGGGGCACACCGAGGTCTATCTGTTTTCGACCGAACTGGTGCGCCTCACGCCCTCCCTGGGCGGGCGAAGGCGAGACCGGCCGACGGAGCTCACCGGGCTCGGACACGGCTTTGGTGGCGGTACGCTCATAGGCGAGGCCCTCACCTCCCTTCTCATCCGGGATGGCGGGCGGCTTCTCGGCCGCCGGACGATCTTCGTCATGGCCAGCGACGGCCTCGAAGCGGGTGACCCTGACCTGCTCGGCAGGGCTGCCCGGGCGGTGGGGGAGCGCTCGGGGCTCTTCATGTGGCTGAATCCGCTCAAGGTGGACCCCGGCTACGCCCCGCTCGCACGGGGCATGGCGGCCGCCCTTCCCCACATCGATGTCTTTGCGGCCGGTGAGAGCGCAGCTGCCCTGGGAGCCCTCTCGTCCCGGCTCAGGTTTGCGAGGTGAGTCCTGTGGACGTCGTGGCTGATCTTTTTGGCACCGTCTTTGGCGAGGGGGAATTCGCCCTCGCCACGGTGATCGGTGTGGAGGGCTCCTCCTACCGGCGCGAGGGTGCGCACCTCATCGTCCACGATGACGGCGCACACTCCGGTACGATTTCCGGGGGCTGCCTCGAGGACGACGCCGCCGACGTCGGCGTGCGTGCCCTGAGGCAGGAGCGCCCGATGATCCTGCGCTACGACCTGGATGACGACACGGTCTTCGGGCTCGGCATCGGCTGCCCCGGCACCGTCGACATCCTCGTCGAACCGGTCCGCTGGCGGGGCGGGCACGACGAGGTGCTCCTCGCCTTCTGCCGCGAGATGGCTGAAAGGCAGCCGGTCACCCTCGTGCGTCGAATCCTGAGGGAGGGCCTCGATGTGCGACGGGTGGACCGGATCGTCGTGGGTAGGGAGCTTGACGGCACCCTCGGCGACGGCCTCGATGGCCCCGCCGTGGACGTTGCGAGGGAGGCCCTCGCCGACATCGCACCGGCCTCCGGGTGGGTCGAGGTGGGCGGGAAGACGCTGTTCCTCGACGTGGTGGTCCCGCCCGTGAACCTCGTGATCTTTGGCGCCGGGGACGACGCCGTGCCGCTTTCGGCCCTGGCACAGGCGATGGGTCTGCCGGTCGAGGTGGTGGACGTGAGGACCGAGCTCCTCACGGCGGGGCGCTTTCCGGGCGCCCGGCTGGTGCACGCCAGGGGCCGCGAGGCGTTCGGACGGGAGATTCCCGTGGGGCCACGGACGGCGATCGTCGCCATGAACCACCAGATCGAACGGGACAGGGAGGCCCTGGCCTTCGCCCTGCCGTCACAGGCTTTCTACGTGGGACTCCTTGGACCCCGGACACGGGGCGAGAAAACCCTGGAGGCGCTCGGGGCCGAGGCCGGCGGGGCCGCCGACCGCCTCATGAACCCGATCGGCCTCGACATTGGCGCCGAGTCGCCGGCCGAGATCGCCGTCGCCATCCTGGCGGAGATCGTGGCCCGGCGCGAGGGGCGCCGGGGCGGACCGTTGAAGGAGCGCGTCGAACCGATGCATCCCGCACACCAGACCACAGGGAGGGACCTCGGATGACGGAGAGTGGGACGCCCACATTTGTGGGCACGTCGCTGCGGCGCGTGGAGGGACGGGAGAAGCTCACCGGGCGTGCGGTCTACGTGGCCGATGTGGACCGCTCCCAGATGGTCTTCGCAAGGCTTGTGGTCTCGCCCCACCCGAAGGCCCGTATCACAGGCATCGTGAAGGAGCACGCCCAAAGCGTGCCGGGGGTCATCGGCGTGTATACGGCCGAGGACTTCGCCCCGTCCGGGGATGGGCAAGGGCGCCCCTCACCGAGGCAGGACCTCCTCGCCCGCCACCAGGTCCACTACGCCGGTGAGCCCGTGGCTGTGGTCGTGGCCGAGACGGAGGCCGCAGCGGAGGACGGTGCGGATCGGGTCGAGGTCTCCTACGAAAGGCTTCCCGCCGTCATCGACCCTGTTCTGGCCATGCTTGAGGACAGCCCCCCGACCCGTGATGACCACGCCCATCAGATGCGCGAGGATGCGGGCGTCCACGGCGCCGCCACCGGCGGGGACGTGATGGCTGCGGAGCGACCCAAGAACGTCACCAACGAGGTGCGCTTTCGCAGGGGAGACGTCACCCGGGCCTTCGCCGAGGCGGATGCCGTGGTTGAGGCCATATACACGGCACCTGCGGTCCACCAGGGATATCTCGAGACGCACGGCAGCGTGGCCGAGGAGCGTGCGGATGGCGGTGCCACGGTGTGGACGACCACACAGGGCGCCTTCGGTACCCGGGACGAAACGGCCGGCCTGCTCGGGCTCCCCGCATCTTCCGTGAACCTGATCCCGACGGTGGTCGGGGGCGGGTTCGGAGGGAAAGGGCTCCTCCACGAGCCCATCGTCACAGCGCTCGCCTTCATGGTCGGGCGCCCGGTGAGGCTCATCCTCGATCGCTTCCAGGACTTCCAGATGTCGAACCCGGGGCCGCTCGCCCGCATGAAGGTGAAGATGGCGGCCGCGAAGGACGGCCTCCTCACAGCCCTCGAGGCGTCTCTCATCTTCGACTCGGGCGCCCTTCCCGGCGCCCCGGCGGGCATCGCCGCCGAACTCCTCGGCGGCACCTACCGCTGCCCGAACCTCGACATCGTGTCCTACGAGGTCATCACCAACAAGACACCGGTCGGCGCCTACCGGGCGCCCGGGTCGCCGCAGGCCTATTTCGCCCTCGAGTCGTCGATGGACGAACTCGCCCGCAAGCTCGGCTTTGACCCGATCGCCTTCCGGCTGAAGAACGCCGTGAAGGAGGGCGACCTCCGGGCCTCGGGACGCGAGTGGCCGAGGATCGGCCTCATCCAGACGCTGGAGGCGGTGAAGGACCACCCCCTCCTCCGGGCCGAGCTCGGGGAGGACGAAGGCATCGGGGTCGCCGTCGGAGGCTGGATGGGCGGCACCGAACCTGCTGCCGCCGCCTGTCGCCTGAACGGTGACGGATCGATCTCGATCCAGATCGGCTCGGTCGACATCACGGGCACCAACACGGCATTCCAGGCGATCGCCGCCGATGGCTTCGGCATCGACCCGGCCCGCGTCCGGGTGGTCCCGGGCGACACCGAGCACTCCCCCTACGCCGGATTCGCCGGCGGCTCGAAGACGGCGTACACCGTCGGTGCCGCCGTCCTGGAGGCGGCCCGGGACGCCAGAGCCCAGGTGCTTCAGGTGGCGGCGGACCGCCTTGAGACATCGACGGAGGACCTCGAGATCGCGGGCGACAGCGTGGTGGTGCGGGGCGCACCCCAGAAGAGGATCACCCTCAGGGAGATCGCCGACCTCACGATGTCCTTCGGCCAGCGCTACGCACCGATTCAGGGTAACGGCCGGAGCGCCGTCCACCGCGCCTCGCCGGGCTTTGCAGTGCATATCGCCAGGGTGAAGGTCGACCGGGAGACGGGCGCCGTCAGGGTCCAGGCCTACGTGGCCGCTCAGGACGTCGGCAGGGCCCTCAACCCGGCCGAGGTGACAGGGCAGGTGAGGGGCGGCGTGGCTCAGGGCATAGGGCGGGCGCTCTTCGAAGACCTCGCCTACGGAACATCGGGCGAGCTCCAGAATGCCTCGCTCGCCGATTATCTGCTCCCGACCTTCGGCGATGTGCCTTCGATCGAGACGATCCTGGTCGAGGTCCCGTCGGAGCACGGCCCGTACGGCGCCAAGGGCGTCGGTGAACCGCCGGCCGTGCCGGGGCTCGCCGCCATCGGCAACGCCCTGCGCGACGCCCTCGGCGTGCGCCTCACCGAGGCGCCTTTCACGCCGGACCGGGTACTGCGCGCCATCGGCACCCTGGAAGGGAAGATGTAGATGGCCGTACGGGCGGCCGTCCTCACCGTCAGCACCAGGGGAGCCCGCGGCGAGCGGGAGGACCTGAGCGGCGACGTGCTCGTGCGCCGGCTCGAGGCAGCGGGCCACCGCGTCATCTGGCGGGGTATCGTGGCGGACGACCGGAGTGCCATTGCGGGGGCGATACGCCATGTCGCCGACGAACTTTTCGCCGAGGTCATCCTGACGACCGGGGGCACCGGGCTCTCGCCGACCGACGTGACGCCCGAGGCGACGCGGGATGTCACCGACCGGGACGTGCCGGGCATCCCCGAGAAGCTGCGCCTGGATGGGTCCCGCTCGACAGGGCGGGCGATCCTCTCCCGCGGCACTGCGGGACTCAGGGGGTCGTGTCTCGTCGTGAACCTTCCGGGGAGTCCAGGCGGCGTTGAGGACGGCCTGGCCGTCCTTTTGCCTTTGCTCGAGCATGCGGCCGAGATCGCCGGGGGACGGCCCACCGACCACTAGTGCCGCTTCCAGCAACGTGTGAAGGGTTCCGGAGCCAAGGCGTGAGGCAGGATGGGGAGCGATCGGAAGCGCACGCAAGGGGGACCGACCCTGGGGTTCGGGAGATCTCAAACGTGAGGATACTCGGTTGGCCGCATCGTTGGCACAGGCCGTTGGATGGGGCTTTTGTTTTAATCCCGTATGAGTAGCTTCAAACCGTGAACCCGCCGCCGTCCTCTTGCACATGCCCGCGGCACCACGCCGAAAGGACGCCGTACCCCTGCGCGAGGCTTCTCCCGGGCACATCTCGGGTATCATGCCGGGTGCATGCACCAATGGAAGGGAGTGATGTTTCGCTATGGCGCAATCTGGGCGTCTCGCCCTCGTGCGCCTTGGAGTGCTTATGCTTGGCGGCCTGCTTGCTTCCTGTGGTTCGCCGACCCCCCCGGCCTCGCACCACCCGCACAGCACGACGGCCGTCACATGGCTCCCAGGCGCCGATGCGAACGGATGCCTCAAGGCGCTTCGCGCATTGGGAGTCTCCACGTATGGAATATCCCTGCCCACAGATGTCATCGGATCCAACCCGACGGAAGTCACGCTGGCTGCGAACCTATACAGGGGGCCTGACGCACCCAGCATCCACACGGAGTCGTCCATAGAGACTGCGTATGAGGACACGCTCTCCTCAGCGGTCGGATATCCTTTGACCTCGCACCTCGGCTCGCGTCTCACGGAAGTTCAACTGACGGGAGGCCCCCGAGGAATGGCCGGATACACCTGCCTTGAGTCGCACGGAAAGGTGGCGGGCCTTTGGGGGATAGCCGCAACCCCCAACCAGGAGCCTCAGTCCATAGTCACGGCAAAAGGGCAGTCGATCGAGTCCCTGACAGGGCAGGACGTGCTCTCGTGGTTGATCGCGAACCGGTACTATGTCCCGCACGCGGTTGCAAACAGCCCGTCCTTCTCGGCAGAGCAGGCACTCGCGGCGAGCTTCGCTGTCCTCAACGACAAAGCTTTGCCCAGTGGGGAGAAAGAGAGGCTCTACAGCACCTACTACATCTCCACCCAGGCGTGGCGCGCCGTGACAACCTATGCCGCACTTGTCCCGTTGAGCATAACGCCTACTGGCCCCTTCGGCCGGCCGCTTTCCAGCAAGAGCCAGGCCGAGTTTTCCGTCGCCCAGTGGCCCGAGTTCATCTCGGCAACGCCCGGTGCGGCGGCCGGAAACGGCGGCGCATACCTCATCTACACCCTGGTAAGACCCTCCGGGACGTCCCTCTGGAAGATCGCAAATGTTGGGACCGGCGGATGAGGGAAGCGTCGCCTGCGTCTACACGCTCTGCATCTGCACGGACATTGGCCCTCGGTGCCGATGCCGGTGAAACCGATCAGGCATGCCGGCTGAAAGTCATGACTCAGTCCGAAGGAAAGCGATCGACGCGACTCGTGTCGCGTCTTCAAGCCGCCCGCCGTGGCGACGACGTCGGCGACGGCCCGGGCTGTCGGACGATCGGTCTTCCTGTCCTCGATCTCCAGCTTCCCGCCCTCGGGAAAGGCATCCCGAACAACCTTCTGTTCGAGTGCCGCCACCGGATAGGCATCAGCATGACGTAGGCGAAAGCCTCGACCCGCTCGGGCTTCTTGAGAAAGACGGGGCTCACCCGACCGGGCGCCTTCAGCCACCAAAAGGCCGACTCGGCGGCGGTCTGGCCGCAGTAGGCGAGGAAGATCTCCTTTGTCATGGTCTCGTCGTTCGTGATGAGGACGAGCGTGGATTCCCAGCGGCGCTCGCTCGCAAGGTGATCTTCGCTCCTTTGGCCGAGGCGGATGTCGAGGGAGTAGACCTTCGTCGGCTCGAGAGGGGTCTCGTTCCTCTTCGGCCGTCCCCTTAGCCCTTGACGGTGTTCTTCGGACACGGACGGAAGTGGCGTCGCTCCAAGGCGGATGGAAGCTAGCGATCGAGGCCCAGCAGTTCCTTCCCCTCATCGGAGATGAGATCCGGGCTCCAGGGCGGGTCGAAGACGAGGTCCACGTCGACCGAGGTGACCCCCGGAACCTCCGAGAGCACCTGTTCGACAGCCTCCTTCATCGGGCCATGCAACGGGCAGTGTTCCGTGGTCAGGGTCATGGTCACATCGACGCGGCCGTCGTCGTCGGCTTCGAGTTCGTAGACGAGGCCGAGGTCCCAGATGTTCAGGTGAACCTCGGGATCCACGACCCGGCGCAGGGCGTCCTCAAGGTCGGAGCGCTTTGGCTTTGGCACGGGTGATCCCCCTCATTAGGGCAGGGTCAGGAGCGTGGCCCGGCGGCCCTCACTTCGGCGTCGGCACCGGGGAACTTCCTTTCGAAGTTTGCCCGGAAGGCGGCGGCGAGCCGCGCCGCCGCCTCATCGTACGCCTTCGGGTCGGCCCACGACGAGCGCGGGTCCAAAACGGCCGAGGGCACCCCCGGGCAGACTTCGGGCATCACACCGCCGAAGAGGGGATGGGGCCGCCCCGAAACGCCTTCGAGATCGCCTGAGAGCGCCGCCCGGACCATCGCCCGGGTGTGCGCGAGGTTCATCCGCTCTCCGACTCCGTAGGGGCCGCCGGTCCAGCCGGTGTTCAGGAGATAGACCCGGCTCCGGTGCCTCGCAATCCGCTCGCCGAGCATGGAGGCGTATGTCTTCGGCGCACGCGGCAGGAACGGCTCGCCGAAGCAGGTGGAAAAGGTCGGTTGGGGCTCCTCCACACCGCGCTCCGTGCCGGCGAGCTTCGAGGTGTAGCCGGACAGGAAGTGGTACATGGCCTCGGCCTCCGACAGGCGGAGGAGAGGCGGCAGGACGCCGGAGGCGTCGGCGGTGAGGAAGATGATCGTCTGGGGGTGGCCGGCTGTGCTCGGGATTCTGGCGTTCGGGATGTGATCGAGGGGGTAGGCGGCTCGGGTGTTCTCCGTCAGCGCCCCCGACGCGTAGTCGAGCGTCCTCGTGAGCGGGTCGATGACGACGTTCTCGAGCACGGCACCGAAACGGATGGCCGCTGCGATCTGTGGCTCCTTCTCCTGGGAGAGGCCGATGCACTTGGCGTAGCAGCCGCCCTCGAAGTTGAACACGCCCGCCTCGGACCACCCGTGCTCGTCATCGCCGACGATGGAGCGCCCAGGATCCGTGGAGAGCGTCGTCTTGCCGGTGCCGGACAGCCCGAAGAAGAGCGCCACGTCACCGTCATTCCCGACGTTGGCCGAGCAGTGCATGGGAAGCACGCCATCCTCCGGCAGGAGGTAGTTCAGGACGCCGAAGATGGACTTCTTCATCTCGCCGGCGTACTTGGTGCCGCCGATGATCACGACCCTGTGCTTGAAGGACAGGCACACGAACGCCTCCGAGCGGGTGTGGTCCACCATGGGGTCGGCCGTGAAGCCCGGTGCGGCCAGGACCGTGAAATCCGGCTCGTGGACGGTGAGCTCGTCGACCGTGGGGCGGATGAAGAGTTGGTGGACGAAGAGGTTGTGCCAGGCGTACTCGTTCACGAAACGTACGGCCAGGCGATGGGCCGGATCGGCGCCGGCGAAGCCGTTGAAGACGAAATGCTCCCGCTCCGAGAGGTAGCGCGCGACCTTGGCGTAGAGGGCGAGGAAGTGGCCCTCCTCCATCGGCTGGTTGAAACCGCCCCAGGCCACGTCGTGGCTCCGGTCATCGCGGACGATGAAACGGTCCTGGGGTGAGCGTCCCGTATAGACGCCGGTCTCGGCGACGAGGGCGCCTTCTTGGGAAAGGAGGGCCTCCTGCCTGACGATGGCCGCTTCCACCAGGGCAGGGACGGCGAGGTCGGCGTGTCCGGATCGCTTGGGTTCGATTCCGAGGCGCGTGAAATGGCGGGTGTCGAGCACCGGTCCGGTCCTCCCCACCACCGCCGGCCATAGCCGGGCGGCGGGTCGTAATCGGGGCCTTGGCATGGGAACGTTTCCTATGATAGGTGTTTCCTCTCGGGATCGCCACGGCGCTCCCGACCGCTTCGCATGCCCGGGCCGTCCGATTCGAACCTTAAGCCCGGGGTGATCCGTTGCCGGCATCGTTCTGGATTCTTCTCATCGGTACGCCGCTCCTCACGCTTCTTGTCATCGCCCTAGCCGGCGCCCTGTTCCTGGGTTCGTGCGCCCGGGCGTTCATCAGGGTGCTCCTCAACAGGCCGATCAGCGACACCTTGGCCGAACTCCTCGTCTCCGCCCTGTCGACGCCGCCCCTCGAACTGCTCTACCTGAGCCTGCGCTCGGCGAAGGGCGACGTCATCATCCGCCCCATGGGCTCCCCCAAGCCGCGCCTTGGCTTTGACGCCGTCACGCTCGTGCCGGCACAGCTGGCGCGCCGCCCGGCCTCGGCCTGGGAAGAGGCCGATCTCAGGGTGCAACTCGGGCCCCGCGCCAGGCGGCCACTCCACCTCGCCCTGCCCATGTTCGTGAGCGGTATGGCCTACGGGCTCGCTCTCTCGAGGGAAGCCCGGCTGGCGCTCGCCGAGGGGACCAAACTTGCCAAAACGGCGCTCAACTCCGGACAGGGCCCCTTCTTTGAGGAGGAGCGCAGGCGGGCGGGGGCCTACATTCTCCAGTTCGGGCGCTGGAAATGGAACCGATCTCCCGAGGTCCTTGCCGCCGCCGACATGATCGAGATCCAGGTGGGCCAAGGGGCGATGCCCGGCAACGCCGTGCTCTCCACCCCAGCCTCCATCACCGAAGAGGTGAGGAACCTCATGCATCTCGCCCCGGATGAGCCGCCGACGATCCATGCCAACCTCTTCCTGGGCGACGACCCGCACGACATCGCCACCCTCGCCGAGGTGGTGGCCTACCTGCGCCGCCAGACCCCGGACATCCCACTCGCCGTCAAGATGGGCGCCGGCCAGGAACTGGAGGCCGACCTCGACGTGGCGATGGAGGCCGGGGTCGACGTCATCGTGATCGACGGCACGGAGGGGGCCACCGGAAACGCACCGATCACGCTCTCCGACCACTTCGGGCTGCCGTCTCTGGTGGCGCTCTCGAGGGCGAGGCGCCACCTCGAACGCCTCGGGGCGGTGGGCCGGGTCGACCTTGTGATCTCGGGCGGATTCCGGGAACCGGGGGATGTGCTGAAGGCCGTCGCCATGGGGGCGAAGGCTGTCGGCCTCGGCACGGCGGCGATGTTCGCCATCGCCCACGAGCGCATCACGGCGGCCGTGCCGTTTCATCCGCCGACCGACCTCGTCTTCGCCAAGACGGCGCACCAGATCCCGATCGATCCACATGCCGGGGCGAAGGGGCTCGCCAATTACCTCGAGAGCTGCCGCAGGGAGATGGCCATAGCCCTGAAGACCATGGGGCACACCTCCCTCTCCGAACTCTCGCTGGCCGACCTCGCCACGCTCTCCGACGACATTGCCGCCTGGACCGGCATCGCCCACGCGGGTCGTGCAGGAGAGAGGCGGCTTGGGATGGTCGGCACCTTCGCCAAAGAGGAGGGATGAGGGGACGGCCCCGGCGAAAGGAGCGGCCCAGGGAGGCTCCCGTATGACCTCCTGGGGATGTGAGGGCGCGTGAGAGTTCTCGTCGTGGACGACGACCCGCAGATCCGCTCACTCCTGGCGAGGGGACTCGCTCTGGAGGGCTTCGAGCCCGAAACGGTGGGCAGCGCCGAGGAGGCGATGGCGAAGCTTGAAGGCGGGCATGAAGTCGACCTGTTCGTGGTGGACCAGATGCTGCCTGGGGCCACAGGCCTTGCCTTCGTGCGCTGGCTCAGGCGCCGGGGAGCGGGCCACATCCTCATGCTGACGGCGAAGGATGCCGTGTCGGACCGTGTGCTCGGCCTTGAAGCCGGTGCCGATGACTATCTCGGCAAGCCGTTTGCGCTCGAGGAACTGGTCGCCCGCCTGAGGGCACTTTCCCGCCGCTTTGAGGAGCCCGCCGGCGCCGTGCTGCGCTTCGAGGACCTGGCCTTCGACCTGTCGACGCTCGAGGCCGACCGAGGCGGAAGGGCCCTCGAGCTGACGCCCACCGAGCGCAAGCTCCTCGAGTATTTCCTGCGCCATCCGCAGCAGGCCCTCTCCCGCCAGCAGATCCTGGAGGCGGTGTGGGGCTATGACTTCGGCGGCGAGGACAACGTGCTCGAGGTCTACATCGGCTACCTCAGGAAGAAGCTCGAGGCCTGCGGCGAGGCCCGCCTCATCCACACCGTGCGCGGCCACGGGTACGCCCTGAGGCGCACGTGACACTTCGCCGCCGCGTGATCATGATTGTGGTCGGGGCGCTCGGCGCCGGTCTCCTCCTGGCCGGTGTCGCAGAGTATGTGGCCTCGGCCGTCACCGTGCACAACAATGTCAGCTTCGACCTGCAGGCCGATGTCCTGCTCGTCCAGCGGGCTTTCGAAAACGGCCAGCCCCCGGTCCTGCCGAGGGGCGAAGGCTGGTCCGTGTACGTGAACGGCTCCCTCATCGCGAGGGGCGGCGCCCTCCTGCCGCAGGAGGTCCCGCCGCCCGGCCAGCTCGTCCAGGTGAGGAATTACTACCTCCTCACCCTGTCCGGCCGTCCCAACACCGAGGTGGTCATCGGCGAATCGCGGACCACGGCGGCACGCGGAGCCCGTGCCCTCCTGGGGGACCTCGCCCTCATCGACATAGGCGTCCTGATCGTGGCCGGTCTCCTCGGGTCGACGCTCGCCGACCGGGCGCTCGCCCACCTGAGGAGGGCTGCGGCGGCCGCCCGGGCGATGGCGGAGGACCCGAGGCCCCGAGGCCGTCTTCCGGTTGGCGAAGCGACCGATGAGGTCGGCACCCTGGTCGGCGCCGTGAACGATCTCCTCGACCGCCTCGACAGGGCGTTTCGCGAACTGGAGGTGGCGCGCGAGCGGGAGCGGTCGTTCGTCGCCGACGCGGGGCACGACCTGAAGACCCCGCTCACCATCATCAAGGGAAACGTGGAACTCCTGACTCGTCCGGAGCTCGACGAGGATCAGAGGCACCTGGCGGTGCGCGAGGCGGCCCAGGCAGCAGACCGGATGACGGCGCTCCTCGACCGGCTGGTGCTCGCAGCCCGCGGCGAGATCGAGGCCGGCGGAAGGAAGGAGACGCTCGACCTCCGCCAGGAGGCGGAAGACCTGGTGGCGCGCTTTTCGGTTCGGCTCGACGGGCGAAGGCTCTCCACCGAACTGTCGGCGGCCCCCCCGGTCTTTGCCGACCGCCTGGAGATCCAGCGTGCCCTCGACGTCATCTTCGACAACGCCATTCGCTATACCGATCCGAAGAACGGTGAGATCCGGGTCGCCACAGGCACGAGGCGGGGCCAGGGATACGTGGCCATCCAGGACAACGGGCCGGGCGTCGAGGCGAAGGACAGGGAGAGGGTCTTTGAGCGCTTCGTCCGCCTCGATCCGGCGCGAGCCCCCTCGGGATACGGCCTGGGACTCTCGATCGCGCGCACGATCGTGCGCGCCTCCGGCGGCGAGATCACGCTCGACGGCCGCCCGGGCCAGGGCAGCACGTTCACCGTCACGCTGCCGGCCACACGTAGGACGGGGGAGGCTGGGAAGGCTAGGGGGTGAAGGGGGAATCCTCGTTGCGTCTCTTCCCACGCCTTCTTCTGCTGGCCCTCGCCCTCGCCGTCTGGCCGCAGGCGGCCCTGGCGGCACACGTCACCCTGCCGGCCAGGCTCGCCCCGGCAGCGAGTGCACCATCTGCGCCCCATGCCGCACTGAAGCCCGCCCCGGTCCCTGCCCAGCCGGGGCCACCGCCGGCGGCCGCCCCCATGTCGCCTGTTCCACCGAGCGGATTGCACTTCCACCACCACGGGCCCGTCGGGTTCGCCTTCGTGCGGCTGGCCGCCCGGTCGCTTGGCATCGGGGAAGAGGCCTTCATGAACGAGATTTACGAAAAGGGCCTGCCGGCGACGCTGAAGGCCCACGGGCACACCAAGGACACGCTGGTCGACAGGATGGCGGCCGACGTGAGTGCCCACGCCAAGGCGCACGGCAAGACGATCGACGCGGACAAGGTGAAGGGCGCCCTGTCCCAGATGTACGATCACCTGACGGGAGCGGCCTGAGGCGAAGGGCTCCCTCTACGGCGCATGGAATGAGAAGTCCATGGGTCGCTCGCAGGCAGAACGGGATGACATGGCCTCCCGCCTGGAACACCACTACGCCCGCCATGGGAGGAAGCTGCCGTGGCGGGACGGAGCGTCTGCCTACGGCGTCGCGGTGAGCGAATTCATGCTCCAGCAGACGACCGTGGAAACCGTGGTCGCGTACTTCCGCCGCTTTCTGGCGGCGTTCCCCGACTTTGCCACGCTCGCCGCGGCGAGCGAGGTGGATGTGCTGCGCCACTGGGAGGGCCTGGGGTACTACCGGCGCGCCCGCTCCCTTCACCGTCTGGCGAAGGCGGTCGTGGCATCCGGCGGATCCCTTCCCGACAGCGAGGAGGCCCTGCGGGGCCTCCCCGGCGTCGGGCCCTACACGGCGGCCGCCATCCGGCTCTTCGGCCAGCGGCGGCGGGCCCTGCCCGTCGATGCCAATGTGCGCCGGGTGACCTCGCGCCTCTTCGCCCTCGAGGGGGCCTCCGACGATCTCGTGCGGGAACGCCTGGACGCCATCGCCCCTGCCGATCCCTACGACTTCTTCCAGGCCCTGATGGATCTCGGCGCCAGCCTCTGCCGGGCCCGAAGCCCGCAGTGTGGAGCCTGCCCCCTTGCCACCGACTGTGCGGCCTGCGCCTCTGGCCACCCTGAGGCGTTCGGCAGGTCGCCGGCCAGGGGGGCTGTGCGGGACGTCGACGTGGTCCTCGTGGCGGTGAGGCGAGGGGGAGAGGTGCTTGTCCGCCGACGGGAGGAGGGGCTTCTGGGGGGGCTGTGGGGCCTGCCGGAAGCGTTCGGCGAGTCCCGGCCAGCGGGCCTCGAGTGCGCCTCGGTGGCCGACACCGGCCTCTCCTTCACCCACAGGTTCACGCATCGCCGTTGGCACGTCCGGATCCAGATCGCCGACGGTGCCGGGGAGGGGAAGTGGGTGAGCGCCCGGGACCCCGGACTGCCGCTCGGTGGCCCGGACCGGACGGCGCTGCGCCTGCTCCTGGAGGGAGGGTTCCTGGATGGAGATCGGTGAGTTCCAGGCCCGGGTCGCAGGGTGGGTCGAGGGCCACGGCGGCTATTTCCCCCCGCTTGCCAACCTCGCCCGGCTCACCGAGGAGACGGGCGAGCTCGCCCGCGCCATGGCGACGCTCTTTGGACCCAGGGTGCCGAAGTCCGGCGAGGATCCCGGCACCCCGGAGGAGGAGATCGGCGACATCCTCTTCGTCCTTGCAATGATCGCTGGCCAGAGCGGCGTGGACCTCGCCCGGGCGGCGGCGTCGACGCTCGCCAAGGTGGAGCGCAGGGACGCCGACCGCTTCCCGGCGGACTGACCCCCTCCCTTGCGGGGCCGGACGGAACGGACTATTATTCTTACTATCCGGATCGGGATAGTCGGAAGGAGCTGTGACCATGTCGGATGCCTGGTCCCCCGCACTGGTGACGACAGCGTGGGTGGCCGATCACCTGGGCGACCGCGGGACGAAGCTGGTCGAGGTCGACGTCGACCCGACACTCTACGCCGAGGGACACATCCAGGGGGCGGTCGGCTGGAACTGGACGACGGACCTGCAGGACAGCGTGCGTCGCGACGTGCTCTCGCGGGAGGACTTCGCCTCCCTCATGGGAAGGAGCGGCCTCACCCACGAGGACACCGTGATCCTCTATGGCGACGCCAACAACTGGTTTGCGGCCTATGCCTACTGGCAGATGAAACTTCACGGCCATGAGCGCGTGAAGCTCATGGACGGTGGACGCCTGAAATGGGAGAAGGAGGGCCGGCCCTACACCACGGTCCTGCCGCAGCCGGCTCCGGCGACCTATGTGGCGGGCCCCGAGCGCACCGAACTCAGGGCCCTGCAGCCCGAGGTCTCAAGCCGCATCGGCCAGCCCGGCTCGGCGATGGTCGACGTGCGCAGCCCCGCCGAGTTCACGGGCGAGGTGCTGGCGCCGCCAGGACTCACCGAGACCGCCCAGCGCGGCGGTCACATACCGGGGGCCGTGAACATCCCGTGGTCGCAGGCGGTGGGAGAGGACGGAGCCTTCAAGTCCCGTGACGAACTGGCCGCCCTCTACGCCGGAAAGGGCATCACGCCGGACAAGGACGTGATCGCCTATTGCCGCATCGGCGAGCGCAGTTCGCACACCTGGTTCGTCCTGAGGGAGCTTCTCGGCTATCCGCAGGTGAAGAACTACGACGGCTCCTGGACGGAGTGGGGGAGCATGGTCGGCGTCCCGGTCGAGAAGCCCTGAGCGGGAGGCAGAAGGCGTGAGCGATGTGCGGGGCGGACTCACCGGGGACATGTTCCTGGGGGCCCTCATGAAGCGCGCCGTCGTCGAGCGCAGGGACATCATCCCGGTCTGGTTCGAGGAGAAGGTGCTGGAGAAGTACCGGGAGGGACCGTACCAGGTGGTGCGGACCAACTCTGCCGGACGCCTGAAACTGGAGGGCGTGTTCAGCCTCGACTTCGGCATCCCCGGGGAGGGCGGAGTCATCCATGCGTCGCTGGAAGCCGTCGCGAGGCTTCCCGAGAAGGAGCGCTCCCACTTCCTCGACCACCTGATCGTGCTGCCGCTGTCGGTGCCCTTCCTCCAGATGCAGTTCGCTCCCGGCAGCTGCTTCGACGACGGTGACAGCCGGCCGTATTTCGGAGGCGAATGAGCCCATGGCATCGGTGTACATTCCCACACCGTACCGGGAACACACGAACGGCGCCGCGACGGTGGAGGCAGGCGGCGCCACGGTGGGGGAGATCCTCACCGACCTCGCCCGCCGCTTTCCCGGCCTGGGCCGGGAGATCCTCCCGGGCGGGGCCGTGCCGAACCACCTCGCCGTCTACGTGAACACGGAGGAAATCCGCAACCTCTCCGGACTCGACACGCCGGTCGCCGACCGGGACGAGCTGGCCCTGATCCCGGCCCTCGCGGGAGGCTCGCCCACGCTCAGCGACGAGGAGATGGCCCGCTACTCCCGCCAGGTCATCCTGCCTGAGGTCGGGGTGGACGGCCAGGGGAGGCTCCTTGCGTCCAAGGTGGCCGTGGTCGGCGTCGGCGGTCTCGGCGCTCCGGTCGCCATGTACCTTGCGGCGGCGGGAGTCGGCACGATCGGGCTCATCGACGCCGATGCCGTGGAGGTCTCGAATCTCCATCGCCAGCCGATCCACCGGACGGCCGACGCCGGTCGCCCGAAGACGGACTCCGGAGCCGCCTTCATCGCCGACCTCAACCCGGGCGTTGAGGTCGTGAGGCACCAGGAGGTGCTCTCGTCCGCAAACGCCCTCGCCATCCTCGACGGCTACGACGTGGTCGTGAACGGCTCCGACAACTTCCCGACCCGCTACCTGGTGAGCGACGCCTGCCACTTCCTGCGAAAGCCCCTGGTCGACGCCTCGATCCTGCGCTTCGAGGGCCAGGCCACCGTCTTCATGCCCGGGCAGGGCTGTTACCGCTGCCTGTTTCCGGAGCCGCCCGCGCCGGGCGCCGCGCCGAGCTGCGCCGAGGCCGGCGTGATGGGGGCCCTTGCCGGGCAGATGGGGACGCTCGAGGCGATGGAGACGCTGAAGATCCTGCTCGGCATCGGCGAGACGCTCTCCGGGCGCCTCCTGGTCTACGACGCCCTGTCGGCCCGGACGCGCCTTCTGCGCTGGCAGAGGAACCCGGAGTGCGCCCTGTGCGGCGATCACCCCACCATCACGGCGCTCATCGATTACGAGGCCTTCTGCGGCGTGGGCCTGCCGCGGCGCGGCGTCGACTTCGCTGCCCAGGTGCTGCCGGAAGAGGTGATGGCGAGGGCGGCCGGCGACCTCCTCGCCGGTGGTGCCCGATTCGTCGATCTCCGGCCCTCCAGCCGGTTCGAGCGAGGCACCATCCCCGGGGCGCAATCGCTGCCCTTCGAGGAGCTCGGAGAAGGACTGTCGGGGCTCGCCGGCGAGAAGCAGGTCGTCTTCTTCTGCGACATAGGGCAGAAGTCCGCCCTCGCCGCCATGCTGGCCCGCGAACAGGGAATCCCCGCTGTCAGCATCCGCGGCGGTCTCGTCGCCTGGCGCAATGAGCGGCTGCCCTGGGAGGAAGCCCGATGAATGAACGTCACATCCTGGATTTCGTCGGCCGTACGCCGCTTGTGAGACTCTCCCGCATGGCACCCCACGTGCGGCTCTTCGCCAAGGTGGAATCGGCCAACCCGGGAGGCAGCGTGAAGGACCGGGCGGCGCTCGCCATGGTGGTGGATGCCGAGGAGCGGGGACTGCTCGAGCCCGGCGGCACGATCGTGGAGGCGACATCGGGCAATACCGGCATCGGTCTTGCCGTCGTCGCCGCGGCGAAGGGCTACCACCTCGTGCTCACGATGCCCGAGCACATGAACGTCGAGCGGCGAAACCTTCTGAAATGGCTCGGAGCAGAGATCATCCTCACGCCCTCGATCGAGGGGATGACAGGCGCTGTCTTTGCGGCGGGCGAGGAGGCGAAACGGCGCGGCGGCTTCCTCACCAAGCAGTTTGAGAACCCGGCCAATCCCGACGCCCACCGGCGCACCACCGCCCTCGAGATCCTCGAGGACACCGGCGGCCACGTCGACGTCTTCGTGGCCGGTGTCGGTACCGGCGGGACCATCACGGGCGTCGGGCAGGTGCTGAAGGAGAAGGTGCCCGGAGTCACCGTCGTCGGCGTCGAGCCGGCGGGCTCCCCCGTCCTCTCGGGCGGAAGGCCGGGACGAAGCCGCATCTTCGGTCTCGGCGCCGGCTTCAAGCCCGCCATCCTCGATATGTCCGTGATCGACCGCATCGTCCCGGTGGCCGACGCCGAGGCCTTCGAGTGCGCCGGCCGGGTGGCGCGCGAGGAGGGCGTGCTGGCCGGCATCTCGTCGGGGGCCGCCCTCTTCGCTGCCCTCGAGGTGGCGAAGGAGCGGGCGAGGGACGACGTGATCGTCGTCATCTTCCCGGATTCGGCGGAGCGTTACCTGAGTGTGCTCGAGGGCTCGGAGTGACCATCACCGCAGGCGTCCGGGAGGCCCTTTTAAAAGAGGCCCGAGGGCAGGCACCGCTTGAGGCCTGCGGGCTTCTGGGCGGGCTGGCCGGCGTCGCCGTCACGTTCTATCCCTGCCGCAACGCTGCGCAGAGCCCGGTCTTCTTCACGATCGATCCGGGCGAGATCCTCTCCTGCCTGAGGACGATGGAGAGGGCGGGGGAGGAGCTGGCCGGCATTTTCCACTCCCACCCGGCCGCGCCCGCCCGGCCCTCCGCCGCCGACCGGCTTCATGCCCACTACCCGCACACCCCCTACCTGATCCTTTCCCTGGCGGGTGGCGGGACGGACCTGCGCGGCTTCGACATGTCCCAGGACCCGCCGCAGGAGATCCCGATCGCCGACGCTCCGTGAGGAGGGGCGGGAGGAGCGGGGCGAGAAGACGGGTCCCACGGTGCTTCGTGTCAGGGGTGGTCTGGTGATGGTGGGCCGGCGCATTCTTGTGACAGGCTCCTCGGGAGCGCTCGGCAGCACCGTCTGCCGGCACCTCGAGTCCCATGGAGGGACGGTCCTTCGCTTCGGCGGGCGAACCTTGGGCGAGGTGGACCTGGCCGACGGGGAAGCCGTCGCCAGAGCCCTCGCCTCCCACTGGCGCGACGGACCGATCGACGCGGCCGTCCTCGCCGCAGGCGGCTATGCCTCGCACACCATCGGCGAGGCGGACGGCCAGGTGGAAGCCATGCTGGCTGCCAACCTCCGCACGGCGGTGAACGTGGTGGAGGCGCTCCTCCCCCGCATGGTCGAACGGGGCCTTGGACGCATCGTGGCCGTGGGGGCGTATGCCATTCGGCATCCGGGGGCCGCACAGGGCGCCTACGCCGCCTCGAAGGCCGCACTTGCGGCCTATATGGCCTCCGCCGCTGAATCAGCCAGGAGGGCCGACGTTTCGGTCGTCACCGTCATGCCCACGACCCTCGACACGCCCGCCAACCGTCGACAGATGCCCGATGCGGACTGGTCCCGCTGGGTGAGCCTCGAGCGCGCCGCGGCGGCCATCGGCTTTCTCGTCAGCGAGGATGCGGGGGACCTGAACGGCGCCGAGATCGCCGTGCGCGGCCGGCTGTAGGCAGCGTTGCCATCTCGCGCGCACGCCTTGACCTGGCGCCGTTCAAAGCCACAAACGCTTGTCTCAAGCGCCTTTCAAGGTTTGCTGTTTCTTGACGCAGGGGCGAGCGGATGCTAAAGTCGGCGCGTTGATGGTGGATGTAGCTCAGCTGGTTAGAGCGCCAGGTTGTGGCCCTGGAGGCCGGGGGTTCGAATCCCCTCATTCACCCCATCTTGCTGGGGCGTGGCCAAGCTGGTAAGGCACGGGACTTTGGATCCCGTATGCGTAGGTTCGAGTCCTACCGCCCCAACCAGTTGAACACGTGTCGGGCCGTTAGCTCAGTTGGTAGAGCGTCCGCCTTTTAAGCGGAGTGTCGCAGGTTCGAGCCCTGCACGGCCCACCAGACTTTCGGGGGCGGCCGGGTCCGGTGATGGGCGCCCGCCCTGCGGTCCCGGCCCATTTTTTGCGATCTGCTCCACGCTGCATGTGCATCGGACGGACACGCCCCTTGGTTGACAGCCCCTGCCGGACGTCGCTAAAATGGCACCGGAACCCTTGCGGGCGTGGCGAAATGGCAGACGCGTGGGATTTAGGATCCCATGGGGAAACTCGTGAGAGTTCGAATCTCTCCGCCCGCACCAGTCGCAGGTTTTGCGGAAGTGGCTCAGTGGTAGAGCATCGCCTTGCCATGGCGAGGGTCGCGGGTTCGAATCCCGTCTTCCGCTCCAGACATCGTGGGGCCCCCTTGGTGGGGGCCCTCTTTGCGTCCAGAATCCCTTTCCCGGCATCGACGTGGGCTGTCGGCCGGCCTGTCTCACGGGCGAGGCCCCTTCTCGGCAAGGGACTCGCCCTCTCGCCGACCGTGGCAGCCTTCGTGGTCGTGGTATCGAGCGCCGGGATGGTCATCGCCGGAAAGGGGAGCGAGAGCTCGGGGGAGGGATAGGACCGAGGGGCGTCGCACGGCCCTTCCCTCGTCGGGGATCGCTTGCGGGAGGACAAAAGCGACGGGATCGATCCCCCTTCGGCGCACCCCCGCCCGGGCGCCTCGGCGCCGGGTCGACCGGGCGCTGGTGAAAGACGGCCGAGGTGTGCGACGATGGGACAGGAAGATCACACCATGGGACTTGAGGGAGGCCTCCGCTTGACGTCCGACATCGATCGGCTCTCCATCACCACGGCCCGCATGCTGGCGGTCGACGGGGTCGAGGCGGCGAGGTCCGGCCATCCCGGATTGCCCCTCGGCGCGGCCCCGCTCGCCTATACGATCTTCCTCCGCCATCTGCGCTTTGATCCGACGTGCCCCGAGTGGCCCGGGCGTGACCGCTTCATCCTCTCCCCCGGGCACGGGTCGATGCTGCTCTACGCCCTCCTGAACCTCTTCGGCTACGATCTTCCCGTCTCCCAACTGGAGCGCTTCCGGCAGTGGGGGTCGAAGACCCCGGGCCACCCGGAATACGGCCACACGGTCGGCGTCGAGACCACGACCGGCCCCCTCGGGCAGGGGTTCGCCACCGGCGTCGGCATGGCCATGGCCGCCCGCCACTGGGCGGGGCGGCTGGGGGGGCTCATGGACTTTCGCGTCTTTGCCCTCGTCTCCGACGGCGACCTCATGGAGGGCCTCTCGCACGAGGCTGCCTCGCTCGCCGGGCACCTCTCGCTCGGCAACCTGATCTACGTGTACGACCAGAACCACATCTCGATCGAGGGCTCGACGGACCTCGCCTTCACGGAGGACGTCGGGGAGCGGTTTGCGGGGTATGGCTGGCACGTGCTCGCCATCCGGGACACGGAGGACGTCGACGCCATCGACGCCGCCCTGAAGGAGGCGGAGGCCGACCCAAGGCCCTCGCTCCTCATCGCCCGCACCCACATCGGCTTCGGCTCGCCGCTGCAGGATACGGCGAAGGTCCACGGCGCAGCGATGGGGCGGGACAACCAGCTTTTGACCCGCAGGGCCTTCGGCTGGCCGGAGGACGCTTCGTTCAGGGTGCCGGACGAGGTGCGGGTGCACCTCGCCGCACGGATTCGCCGGGGTCGGGAGGCGAGAGAGGCCTGGGAAAAGGACCTCACTGCGCTTGCCGGGCGACGCCCGGACGAGGTGGCGACGCTTCGGAGAGCCCTCTCGGGCGCCCTTCCGGATGGCGCCCTCAAGGCGCTCCCCACCTTCTCCCCGGCCGACGGGCCGCTTGCCACCCGGCAGGCCTCGGGCAGGGTCCTGAACGCCATCGCCCGGGAGGTGCCCGAGCTTCTGGGCGGCTCCGCCGACCTCGCCCCCTCGACCGACACATGGCTGGAGGGGGAGGAGGCCATGAAGAGCGGCGATGCCAGCGGCCGGAACATCCATTTCGGGGTGCGCGAGCACGCCATGGGCGCCGCCCTGAACGGGCTCGCGCTCTCAGGGCTCAGGCCGTTCGGTGGCACCTTCCTCATCTTCTCGGACTACATGCGTCCGGCGATCCGGCTGGCGGCGCTGATGGGGCTTCCGGTGACCTACGTCTTCACCCATGACTCGATCGGGCTCGGGGAGGACGGTCCCACCCACCAGCCCGTCGAGCAGGCCATGAGCCTTCGCCTCATCCCGAACCTCGTCGTGATCAGGCCGGCCGACGCCACCGAAACGGTCGAGGCCTGGAAGATCGCCATGGAGCGAAGGGACGGTCCGACGGCCCTCCTCCTCACCCGGCAGAGGCTCCCGGTCCTCGACCGCTCCATCCTCGCCCCGGCGCGGGTGGCCGACGGCGGCTACATCCTGAAGCCCGTGCCGAGAAAGCCCGATATCGTGCTCGGGGCCACGGGCTCCGAGGTCCACATCGCCCTCGAGGCAGCGGGCGCCCTCCTGGGGAGCGGCGTCGCCGCCCAGGTGGTGAGCGTGCCCTCGTTCGAGCTCCTGCGCCGTCGCCAGGGGGCCCAGGCGAAGCTCTTTCCGCCGGACGTGCCGTCGCTTTCCGTCGAGGCCGGCACGACGCACGGCTGGGGAGATCTCACCACCCACCACATGGGCATCGATCGCTTCGGAGCTTCGGCGCCCTACGAAGAGATCTACCGCCATCTCCACCTCACCCCGGCGGACGTCGCGGCGAGGGCCCTCGAGGTGCTGGGGAGGGAAGCCTGATGGCCTCCATCAGCCCGGGCGCCATCCGCAGCGCCGTCGACGACACGCGCTCCCTCTTCGTGCGCGAGAGCGCCGTGTCGAGGCTCCTGGCCAAGGACCCCACCCTGTTCGCCGCGGCGATGGACCTCAAGGAAAAGGTGACCCAGCGTCTCGGCTGGGTGGATCTGCCCCGTCGCATGCCCCCCCGCATGGGCGACCTAGCGTCCTTCGTGAGCGGGGTGCACCGGGACGGCTTCACCCACGCCCTGCTCCTCGGCATGGGGGGTTCGTCCCTCGCCCCGCTCGTCTTCAGCCGCCTCTTCGGAAGGACCGAGGAAGGGCTCGATCTCACCGTCCTCGACTCGTCATCGCCCGCCGCCGTGCGTCGGGTGAGGGACAGCCTGCCGCTTGAGCGCACGCTCGTCATCGTCTCCTCGAAGTCCGGCACGACCGTGGAACCCAACGCCCTCAAGGCTTACTTCCGGGGCGAGGTGGAGCGGCATGCGGGGCGCATGTGGGGACGGGCCTTTGTCGCCATCACCGATCCGGGAACGCCGCTTGCCGACGAGGCGGCCGACGAGGGATGGCGGCGGGTCTTTGAGAATCCGCCTGACATCGGCGGACGCTATTCGGCCCTCTCCCTCTTCGGCCTCGTGCCGCTCGCCCTCATGGGCCATGAGGTGCAGACGATCCTGGCGAGCGCTCGATCTCTTCTCGAAGCGTCGGGCGAGGAGGGGGGCGAACTCCTCGAGGTGGGGGCCCTGCTTGGCGGGGCCGCCGTGGCCGGGCGCGACAAGGTGACGTTCGTGTCCCGCCCCGAACGCGAGGTGTTCGGCCTGTGGCTCGAGCAGCTCTTCGCCGAATCGACCGGCAAGGAGGGCAGGGGCCTCCTGCCGGTGGCGCTCGAGCCCGGGCGCGCATCCTATGGCCCCGACCGGCTCTTCGTCGGCATCGGCAGCGGGGAGGGCGATCCCCTGGCAGGGCTCGACATCGGTGAGGCCCCGACGATGCGGGTCGAGATTCCCACGCCCCAGTCCCTCGGCCGGGAGATGATGCGCTTTGAGGTCGGGGTGGCCCTCGCCGGCGTCGCGATCGGCATCAATCCGTTCGACGAGCCGAACGTGGCCGAGTCCAAGGCGAATACCGAGCGCATCCTGAAGGGACTGCGGCCCGGGGAGGGCGTCGTGGCGGAGGCGCTGCCAGCTGCCCAGGCCGCCACGTCCGTGAGACGTCTCATAGGGCAGGTTCCGCAGGAGGGCTACGTCCAGATCGCAGCCTACCTCGACCCCGAGGGGGGCTTTGACGGGGACCTCACGCGCCTGCGCGAGGCGCTCGGGCGCCTCACCGACCGGCCGATCACGTCCGGCTACGGACCGCGCTTTCTCCATGCGACGGGGCAGTACCACAAGGGAGGTCGTCCGGTCGGCGCCTTCATCCAGCTCGTCGCCGAGGAGGCGGACGAGGCCATCCCGGGCTTCGCCCACGGATTCGGGACCCTCATCCGCGCCCAGGCGGAAGGGGACCGGGAGGCCCTTTCCCGAAGACGTTTCCCGATTGTGTCGGTGAACCTGGGCGAGGACCCTCAGGGCGCGCTTAACGCCTTCGTCGACGAACTCCTGGGCGGAGGGGGAAGAGGCAGGTGAACATCGGGATGGTGGGACTCGGGCGCATGGGCGGCAACATGACCTTGAGGCTCCTCGGGGGCGGGCACGCCGTGCACGTCTTCGACGGCAACCCGGCCATGGCCGACCCGCTCGTGCGCGAGGGGGCCATCGCCGCCAGGAGCATTGCGGATCTCGTGACGGGACTGGGGCACCCCGCCGTGGTCTGGGTCATGGTGCCGGCCGGCAAGCCGACCGAGGATACCATCGCCGAACTGAAGGAGGCGATGGTGAAGGGCGATCTCGTGGTCGACGGAGGGAACTCCTACTACAGGGACTCGATGGCGGCGGGAGCCCTGCTCGCCGAAAAGGGCGTGCTCTTCTGCGACGCCGGAACGTCGGGCGGTGTGTGGGGGCGCGAGGAAGGCTACTGCCTGATGGTGGGCGGCGAGGACGAGGCCTTTTCCCTCGCCGAGCCAGCCCTTCGGACGCTCGCCCCCGCCCACGGCCTGATCCACACCGGTCCTGTCGGCTCGGGGCACTTTGTGAAGATGGTGCACAATGGCATCGAGTACGGTCTGCTCCAGGCCTACGGCGAAGGCTTCGACCTCCTTAAGAATGCCGACTGGCCGCTCGACCTGGGCGGCATCGCCAACGCCTGGCGGGAAGGGTCCGTGGTGCGGTCGTGGCTCCTCGACCTCCTGGCCGCCGCCTTCCGCCGGGACCCGGGTCTCGAGACGATCCGCGGCTACGTCGACGATTCGGGGGAGGGCCGCTGGACGGCCGAGGAAGCCGTCCGCCGCGGCGTGCCGGCGCCGGTCATGACGACGTCTCTCTATATGCGCTTCCTCTCCCGGCAGGACGAGAGCTTCTCGGCCAAGGTCATCGCCGCCCTGCGTCACGAGTTCGGCGGCCACGCGGTGAAGGCGGATTGACGGCGAAGGAGGCGACCCCGTTGACGCTCGTCGTCTTCGGGGCGACCGGGGACCTTGCACGGCGCAAGCTCTTCCCGGCCGTGTTCCATCTCGTCAGCGAAGGCCACGTGGCGACGCCCTTCCGGGTGATCGGGGCGGCGCGGCGCGAGCTCTCGGACGACGCCTTTCGCCGCCTGGTGGAGGAGGCGGTGGAGGGCACGTTTCCGAAGGAGGTCACCTTCTCCTATGTTTCGGGCGACTTCGCCGGCGGCGACCTGTACGCGAAGCTCGCCAGGTCGCTCGAGGGCGCACCGGAGCGGCGGCTCCTCTACTTCGCCACCCCTCCCCAGGTGATTCCCGACCTGGTCACCGGCCTCAAGGCGGCGGGAGTGGCGGGGCGCGGGGTGCGGGTCGTGGTCGAGAAGCCCTTCGGCTGGGACGAGGTGTCGGCCCGGGAACTCAACGCGCGTCTGCACGAGGCGTTCGCCGAGCGGGATATCTTCCGCATCGACCACTACCTCGGCAAGGAGACGGTCCAGAACATCCTCGTGATGCGTTTTTCGAACGGGATCATGGAGCCCCTTTGGAATCGCACCATGATCGATCACGTGCAGATCACTGTCGCCGAGACCGTGGGTGTGGAGGAGAGGGCCGGTTACTACGAGGGAGCCGGGGCGCTTCGCGACATGGTGCAGAACCACCTCTTCCAGCTCCTCGCCCTCGTGGCCATGGAGCCGCCCAACGCCTTCTCGGCGGACGCCGTGCGGAGCGAGAAGGTGAAGGTGTTCCACGCCATGCGCACGCCGGACCCGAAGGGGGCCGTCCGGGGGCAGTACGGCGCAGGATCGCTGAACGGGGAGAGGGTTGTCGCCTACACCACCGAGCCCGGTGTCGACATCGCCTCCCGACGGGAGACCTTCGTCGCCATGAAGCTCCTCATCGACAACTGGCGATGGGCGGGGGTGCCGTTTTTCCTGCGCACGGGAAAGCGGCTGCCGAAGCGCTCCACGCGCATCTCGATCGTGTTCAGGAAGCCTCCGCTCGGCCTCTTCCAGGGTTCGGCCATCGATAACGTGCTCTCCCTGCACATCCAGCCCGACGAGGGGTTGGGGCTGGACCTCGGGGCGAAGCGGCCGGGGCTCGGCACCTCGGTGGGGCCGGTGGAGCTCGGCTTCATGTACCAGAGCGCCTTCCCGTCCGCCTCGGAAGAGGCCTATGCCCGCCTCATCGTCGACGCCCTCACCGGGGATGCCACGCTCTTCACCCGCGAGGATGAGGTCGAGGCGGCCTGGCATGTCATCGATCCCCTGGAACGCGCCTGGGAGAAGGGCGGCGAGCCCCTGACCTACGCCTCCGGAACCTGGGGGCCGGACGCCGCCCAGAGCCTCATCGCCGGGGAGGGGCGGGCATGGATCAATCCCTGAGGCCGCAGCTCATCACCGTGCCGCCCAGCGAGTTCTCGCGGGCCGCGGCGCGCCTTCTGAGGCGCGAGGTGATGGGGGCGGCGAAGGAGGGCGAGGCCTGTGTGATGCTCTCCGGGGGCTCGACGCCGCTTGCGCTCTACGCCCTTCTGGGAGATGACCCCCTGGGCGAACTCCCCTACCAGAGGATGCAGGTCTTCTTCGGCGACGAGAGGTGGGTGCCGCCGCCATCGAAGCAGTCGAACGGCGGCGAGGCGCTCCGGCTGTGGCTCGTCAAGCGGCAGCTGGCGCCGTCGCACTTTCACCCCTTCTTCGGCGACACCCCTGCCGACGCCCGCCAGAGGGTCGAGGCCGCCCTTCATGAGGTGGCGAGGAAGCGCGGCGGGCCGGAGATGGACGTCACGCTTCTGGGGCTCGGCGAGGACGGCCACACGGCCTCGCTGTTCCCCGGATCGCAGGCGCTTCACGAGCGGGCGTGGACGGCGGAGACCCGCTCGCCGAAGCCTCCCCTCGTGCGTCTCACGGTCACGTTGCCGGTGCTGGAGGCCTCGCGCCACGTGATCTTCCTCGTGCGCGGCACGGCGAAGCACGAGGTGCTGGGGCGGCTTATGGAAGGGGATCCGGACCTCGTGGCGACGCGGGTGCACGCCCGGCGGGTCACGGTGCTGGCCGACCTCGAGGCATCCTCCGGGGTCGCCCTCCTCCCGCGCCCGGCAGAGCGCGGGAAACCGTCACGCTGAGGGCTGCCCTGTCACCAGGACCTGGCGGGGGATGGGGCGGTACGTGTCGTCGGACATCAGAAGGTGCTCCGTGCGGCCTCCCTTCCAGGCCACGTCGATGTATGTCCGCACCCGCGCCCCGTCGAGACCGCCCTGGAGCGTAAGCGGCGGCGGCGGGAGCGCCGCCACCTCCTCCTCGCCGTGCGGCAGGCGGTGGATCTCCTCATGGCGGACGGTGATGGTGTAGGGACGCGGCTCACCGGAGAACGTGACCCGGATCTCGCCGCCACGCGCCTCGACCAGGAGGTCGACGGGACCCGGCCCGTCGTTGCGAAAGCGCAGGTCGAGGATTCCGTCGTCAACCGTGGCATCCTCGCCCAGAGGCAGGTACATGACCGGCAGCCCATGCGCATGGCGCTCCGTGATGGTCATGCCGGAGCGGAGTGCCGCAGCGTAGAGGGTGGAGGCCAGCTGGCAGACGCCGCCGCCTCGCCCGGTCGTCACCCGGCCGTCGGCGAAGACGCGGTCTTCGAGGTATGATGCCTCCGCAGAGCGGGTCCGGTCGTTGAAGCTGAACGTCGCCCCCACGGGCAGCGTGACCTGTCCGATGGCCGCCGCCGCCGACTCGATGTTGTGGCACCGGTTCGCGGACGCCATGTCATAATAGGTCGTGACACGGGCGACCGCGGCGGGCGCCGGGGGTGCGGGAAACGTTGCGGCGAGTGTGAGGGCCGCCAGAAGTGCGTGCATCCGACCACTCCGACCAGAATTGTTCCCGCTTGGACGCCGTGCTATCATCACGCACGTTTCGGGGGAACAGGATTTCCCCGGGAAGGAATGGGTGCTCGTCTTGCAGATCACCGTCGAGAACATATCGCAGCACGAACTGAAGCTCATCGTGGACGTGCCGGCCGCACGCCTCGACGCGGCCATGGAGAACGCCTACCGCAAACTCGTGAAGCGCTACAAGGTCCCGGGGTTCAGGCCCGGGAGGGCGCCTCGCCACATTTTCGAGCGCCACGTGGGGAGGGCCGCCCTCTTCGAGGAGGCGACTGATGACCTCGTCCCGCGCCTCTACGAGGAGGCGATCCGCGAGAAGGACCTGACCCCCTACGAGGAGGGGACGATCCAGCGCATCGCCCAGACCGACGAAGGGGGGCTCATGGTCGAGGCCAAGGTGCTCCTGAAGCCGAAGGTCGTCCTGCCCGACCTCAAGACCATCGACGTGCCCTTTGACGAAAGCCCGCTCGTCACGGACGAGCAGGTCGACCGGGCCCTCCTTGAACTGAGGCGCGACCGGGCGACCCTTGTGCCCGAGGATGAGGTCGGCGAGGAGAGTTACCTCACCCTCTCCGGCGACATGTCGGTGAAGGGCGGTGAGCCGGAGGCGTTCAGCGGCCAGAAGCTCTACGTCCATGACGCCCTGGCCGAGATCCGGGAGGCGCTCATGGGTGCCAAGGTCGGCGAGGAGCGCAGGGCGACCTTCACGCAGGAGGGGACGGAACGCACGGCCCGCTTCCACATCGACGACATCGGCCGGCCCGACCTGCCGCCGGTGGACGAGGCGCTCGCCGAGGCCCTCGGGTACCAGGGGCTGGAGGATATGCGCCAGGGGCTCACGAACTATCTTGAAACCTCTGCCCGGCGTGAGCGGGAGGAGTCCCGGGCCAAGGCGGTGCTGGCGGCCATCGAGGAGCAGTCGGGCGTCGAAATCCCCGAGTTTCTCGTGGAAAGGGAGATCGCCCACCAGCGCGAGCACCACGGCGCCGCCTCAGAGGACGAAGCGGCGGTGCGCGAACGGGCCAAGGATGCGGTGCGGCGCATGCTGATCGCCGACGAACTTCTGGAAACGGCCCATATCAAGGTGTCGGCGAAGGAACTCAGGGACACCGCCGACCGCCTGATGGCATCCACGGGTCGGAGGGACCTCGGCGAGGATGAATTGCGCACCCTGGCGAGGGTGATCCTCGACGAGAAGCTCACGACATTTCTCGCCAGGCTGGGAAAGACTGAGGAGGGTCCGTCGGAGGCCGCCACGGCACCAGAGACCTTGGCTCAGTCGGAGAAGGGAGCCGAAACCCCATGAGCTATCTGGTGCCGATGGTCATCGAACAGACGAATCGCGGCGAACGCTCCTACGACATCTATTCCCGGCTCCTCAAGGAACGCATCATTTTCCTTGGGACGGCGATCGATGACACGGTCGCCAATCTCATCATCGCCCAGCTTCTCTTCCTCGAGTCCGACGACCCCGACAAGGACGTCCACATCTACATCAACTCGCCGGGCGGGTCCATCGACGCCGGATTGGGCATATACGATACCATGCAGTACATCAAGCCCGATGTGGAGACGATCTGCGTGGGCATGGCCGCATCCATGGGGGCCACGCTCCTCGCCGGCGGTTCGCCGGGCAAGCGCTTCGCCCTGCCGCACGCCCGCATCATGATCCACCAGGCCGCCATCGGCGGCGGGCTCGGCGGTACGGCCACGGACGTCGAGATCTACACGAGGGAGCTCCTGAAGGCCAAAGAGGTGACCTCCGCAATCCTCTCCCGCCACACCGGGAAGAGCATCGACCAGATCATCCGCGACACCGACCGGGACAACTTCATGGGTGCCCAGGAAGCGAAGGACTACGGCATCATCGATCAGATCCTCACACCCCGCGATCTGACCGGCGCACCTGGAAAGGGGTAGCCCACATGTTCAAGTTCACCGACGAGAAGGGCCAGCTCAAGTGCTCCTTCTGTGGCAAGTATCAGGACCAGGTGAAACGGCTCATCGCCGGGCCCGGCGTCTACATCTGCGATGAGTGCATCGAACTGTGCTCCGAGATCATTGACGAGGAGCTCGGCGACGATCTCGAGGTCGAGCTCAAGAACATCCCCAAGCCGAAGGAGATCAACGACCTTCTCGACCAGTACGTGATCGGGCAGGACCGTGCCAAGAAGATCCTGTCGGTGGCGGTCTACAACCACTACAAGCGGATCAACCTGGGCGGCAAGCTCGGCGACGTCGAACTCCAGAAGTCGAACATCGTGATGCTGGGGCCGACCGGTTCAGGCAAGACCTACCTGTGCCAGACGCTCGCCAAGATCCTGAACGTGCCCTTCGCCATCGCCGACGCCACCTCGCTGACCGAAGCCGGCTACGTGGGCGAGGACGTCGAGAACATCCTCCTGAAGCTGATCCAGGCGGCCGACTACGATGTCGAGAAGGCCGAGAAGGGCATCGTCTACATCGACGAGATCGACAAGATCGCGAGGAAGTCCGAGAACCCCTCGATCACCCGGGACGTCTCGGGTGAGGGCGTGCAGCAGGCGCTCCTCAAGATCCTGGAGGGCACGGTCGCCTCGGTGCCGCCCCAGGGTGGCCGCAAGCACCCGCACCAGGAGTTCATCCAGATCGACACCACGAACATCCTGTTCATCTGTGGCGGCGCCTTCGACGGCATCGACCGGATCATCATGGGCCGGGTGGGCGAGAAGGGCCTCGGCTTCGGGGCCGAGATCCAGGGACAGTCCCAGAAAGATCTCTCCCGCCTCCTGCAGAAGATCCTGCCGGAGGACCTCCTGCGCTTCGGGCTGATCCCGGAGTTTATCGGGCGCCTGCCGGTGATCGTGACCTTCGACCCTCTCTCCGAGAACGATCTCGTGAAGATCCTGGTGGAGCCGAAGAACGCCCTCGTGAAGCAGTTCCAGAAGCTCTTCGAGCTCGACCAGATCGACCTCGAGTTCAAGGAGGACGCCCTCAAGGCGGTGGCCGGCGAGGCGATCAAACGCAAGACCGGCGCCCGGGGCCTCAGGGCCATCGTCGAGGACATCATGCTCGACGTGATGTACGAGATCCCCTCGCGGAAGGACGTCACCAAGTGCGTGGTCACGAAGGACGTCGTCCTCAAGCGGGAGGATCCGCTCCTCGTCACGGCCGAACGGAACAAGGGACGGAAGAAGCAGGAGGAGACCGCCTGAGAAGGCGGCCTCTTCCTTTTCGGCGAGGGGCACGGCCGACAGCGGGGCCGTGAATGCGGCCCCTGATCCGCTCTGGCGATGGTCGGCCGGGGACGGTTGTGACGTGGGATCCATAACCAAACGGAAATGCGCGCCTCTTACCCCCGCCTGTCGGGAAGGGATAGACTTGGAATCAAACGGGCGGATTCTATGCTCAGTGGGCATGAGCCGCTCGCAGGTCATCCGGGAGGCGCGCCATGGATGAGATTTCCGCCCTGAGTGGGGCCAACCAGGCGTACGTGCTCGGCGTGTACGAGGACTATATGCACGACGCATCCTCCGTCGATCCGTCGTGGCGCGCCTTCTTCCAAGAGAAAAGGGTGCGCCTCGAGATCGCCCGGCTCCTGGCCGGGGAAGCGGCGTCGGCGGCCCCCACACCTGCCGGTCGGCTGGAGGATGCGGTCGCCGCAGCCAGGATCGTGCGCAACATCCGGGAGCGCGGCCACCTCGCCGCCCGCGTGAACCCCCTTGGTGAGGGCGCACCGGGTCATCCCTCGCTCGAGCCGATCACCCACCGGACGACCGATGCCGCCCTCGCCGCCCTGCCTGCGAACATTGTCCTGATGGAGCCGCCGGCGGGTGTGACGACGGCCCTCGAGGCGATAGAGGTGCTCCGGCGGGCCTACTTCGGGCCCCTCGGCTATGATTTCGGGCACGTCCACGACTTCGACGAGATCACCTGGCTCAGGGAGGCCGTGGAGTCCGGCCGCTTCACGAAGGCCCCTGCGGCCGACGAGAGGAAGTCCCTCTTCCACTGCCTTTCCGAGGTGGAGGCCTTCGAACAGTACATCCACCGGTCCTTCCCGGGCCAAAAGCGCTTTTCGATCGAGGGCGTGGACGCCCTGGTGCCGATGCTGGACGCCCTCATCCACGACGCCGCGGCGGCGGGCTCCACCGCGGTCACCATCGGCATGGCCCACAGAGGGCGGCTCTCGGTCCTGGCACACGTCCTCGAGAAGCCGGTGGGCGCCATCTTCGCCGAGTTCCGGCACGACGGCAACGCCCACGAGGCGAACGTCACCCGCGGCTGGACCGGGGATGTGAAGTACCACGTCGGCGGCCACAGGACGATGCAGGCAGAGGGCCAGGTCTCGGTCGAGATCACCCTGGCGAACAACCCATCGCACCTCGAGTTCGTGAACCCGGTGGCCGAGGGCATGACCCGGGCCGCCCAGGAGCGCCGGGACGCTCCCGGCGCACCACAGCGCGATCCGAGGCGCTCGCTCGCCATCCTGGTGCACGGGGACGCCGCCTTCACGGGCGAGGGGATCGTCGCCGAGACGCTGAACCTGTCCCGCCTCGCCGGGTACACGACGGGCGGCACGGTGCACATCATCACCAACAACCAGCTCGGCTTCACGACCGAGCCGTCCGAGGACCGCTCGACGCTCTACGCCTCCGATCTCGCCAAGGGCTTCGAGATCCCGGTCATCCACGTGAACGCCGACGACGTCGAGGCCTGTCTGGCCGCGGCGCGCATGGCGCACGCCTACCGCGAGAAGTTCGGGCGCGACTTCCTGATCGACCTCGTCGGGTATCGCCGGTACGGACACAACGAGGGCGACGAGCCCTCGTACACGCAGCCGCTGATGAGCGCGAAGATCGCATCCCATCCCACCGTACGGGAGATCTACGGCAGGCGCCTCGTAGAGGACGGCGTGATCACCGCCGAGGAGGCGGAGCGGGCCATGGCCGAGGCGCTGAAGGGCATGGAGGCGGCGGATGCCCGCTTTCGGGACACGCCTCAGGGAGAGGAAGAGGTTCCGGCGGAAGGACGTGGGCCGGACCCGGTCACGGCCGTCCCGGAGGTGACGCTGAGGCGGCTCAACGCCGAACTCCTGGCCCGGCCCGGGGCCTTCACCCCCAACGCCAAGCTGGAGCGCCTCATCGCCCGCCGGAGCGGCGCCATCGACCAGCCGGGGGGCATCGACTGGGCGCACGCCGAGGCCCTCGCCTTCGCCAGCCTCCTCGGGGAGGGTGTTCCGATCCGCCTCTCGGGGCAGGACACGGAGCGCGGGACGTTCAGCCAGCGGCACCTCGTGCTGCACGACGCGAAGACGGGGGAGCACCTCTCGGTGCTCGCCGCCCTGGCCTCGGCCAGGGCCTCCTTCACCGTCCTCAACAGCCCGCTCTCAGAGGCGGGCGCCTTGGGATTCGAATACGGCTACTCGGTGCAGGCGAAAGACGCCTTCGTGCTGTGGGAGGCCCAGTTCGGAGACTTCGCCAACGCCGCCCAGGTGATCATCGACCAATTCGTGGCGGCGGCTCGTGCCAAGTGGCGGGAGACCTCCGGCCTCACGCTCCTCCTGCCCCACGCCTACGAGGGGCAGGGGCCGGAGCACTCGAGCGGACGGGTCGAGCGCTACCTCCAGCTCGCCGCCGAGGAGAACATCACGGTGGCGAACCCCACGACGGCTGCCCAGTACTTCCACCTCCTGCGCCGCCAGGCCCGCTCCCTTGGCGAGGGGGCCCGGCCGCTCGTGATCATGACGCCGAAGAGCCTCCTGCGTCACCCGCTGGCGGGGGCGTCGCTGGCAGACCTCTCGGGCGGGGCGTTCAGGCGGGTGATCCTCCACGGCGGCCGGTCTGCCAGACGACTTCTCCTGATGTCCGGCCACGTCTATGTGACCATCATGGCAAGGGTCGGACGCGCCCTGCCGGATGACCTGGCCATGGCCACGGTCGAGGAACTCTTCCCCTTCCCGCTGAAGGAACTCGAGGCGGTGAAGGAGGACCTTCCCCATCTCGAAGAAGTCGTCTGGGTGCAGGAGGAGCCGAAGAACATGGGGCCCTTCGCCTACGTGGAACCCTACCTGGGCCAGGTCTTTCCCGACACCGGCATCGCCTACGCCGGCAGACCGCCCATGGCGGCGACTGCCGAGGGGAGCCCCGACGATCACGCCCAAGCGGAGGAGATGTTCGTCGTTCGAGCGTTAGACGGGGCGAAGATGACCGTCCAGAGAGGTGCGAGGACGCATGCCCGTTGACGTGAAGGTGCCGCCGCTCGGCGAGTCGATCGTCGAGGCGACGGTCGGACGCTGGCTGAAGATGCCGGGGGAGGCCGTGACCTCGGGCGAGGCCCTGGTCGAACTCGAGACCGACAAGGTCAATATCGAGGTCGCCTCGCCGGATGCAGGGGTGCTCGCCGAAGTCCTGGCCAAGGAAGGCGCCACCGTGAACGTGGGCGACACCATCGGCCGCGTCGATGCCGGCAGGACGGCGCCGGCGAAGGCTAGCGCCCCTGCGGGGGAAGACACGCCTCGGCCACCGGCCGCAAAGGCGCCGGAGGCGGCGGCACCCCCGGCACCCGAAGGGCCTCCCGCCATGGGAAGTGGCGTCGCCGGTCCCCACGTCCGGCGCCTGGCCACCGAGAGGGGCGTCGACATCGCCTCGCTCCAGGGTTCCGGGCCGCGCGGCCGGGTGACCGAGGAGGACGTCCTTCGGGTACCCGCGCCGACCGCGCCCGTCCCCCCCACGCCACCCCCGGCCCCTGCGCCCCCAATGGCGCCGCCCGCCGAAGAGAGCGAGGAGCGCATCCCGATGAGCCGGCGCAGGCGCACCATCGCCGCCCGGCTCCTTGAGGCGAAAATGGCCACCGCCATGCTCACGACCTTCAACGAGGTCGACATGACCGCCATCATGGAGGCCCGCTCCAGCCGCAAGGAAGCGTTCAGGGAGGACCATGGCGTCTCGCTCGGCTTCATGTCGTTCTTCACCCGGGCGGTGGTGAGCGGCCTCAAGGCCTTCCCCCGCCTGAACGCCGAGATTTCCGGTACGGACATCATCCTGAAGCACCACTACGACATCGGCGTGGCCGTCTCCACCGACGAGGGGCTCGTCGTCCCTGTCCTGCGGAATGCCGACCAGCTCACCTTCGCGGACATCGAGCGGGGCATCGCGGACCTGGCCTCGAAGGCGCGCGGGGGCAAGCTCACCCTCGAGGACCTGAGGGGCGGCACCTTCACGATCACCAATGGCGGTGTGTTCGGCTCGCTTCTCTCGACCCCGATCCTCAATCACCCCGAGGTCGGCATCCTCGGCATGCACACCATCCAGGAGCGCCCGGTGGCGGTAAGGGGGCAGGTGGAGGTCCACCCGATGATGTACGTCGCCCTCTCCTATGACCACCGCATCGTGGACGGGTCGGAGGCGGTCCGTTTCCTCGTCCATGTGAAGAAGCTCCTCGAGGACCCGGTTGCCCTGCTCCTCGAGAGCTGAGGCCATGTGAAGGGGCCGTCGCCCATCCCGGGCGACGGCCCCTTTTTGCCTCCTCCATCCGGTGTGCATCTTCGCCGGCGAGCCTGAGCGGCAAAGTTCGGGTGACGCCGGGAGGCGTGCCCCGGACCGGCTCAGGGGTCCGTGAACCGCACGGAGCGAAGCGCCATCGTCCTTCCGCTCACGGCGAGGGAGATGGTGTACGTGCCGTGCAGGGTCGTCCCGCCCTCACTGAGGTCGGCGGACGGCTCGGTGACGGTCACGGAGGTCGCCGCCCCGCCCGCGTCGACCGCCACGGTGACGTTGATCCTCCCGACCGCCACGATGCTCTTTGGAACGGGGGGCGTGAGCCCGAGGACGGCGACGTCCCGTCCAAAGGAGGAGAAGGGCAGGCCGGAGGGCGAGGACAGAGCCCTTTGTGTGGCTGCGAACATGCGAAAGGCCTGGGCTGTCAGACTCCACGCCGCCCCGGAGGCGGTGAGTCTCGTGGAGGGGCCGCCGACGAAGGTGATCTCGCCGGGCCGCAGGCCGGTCTCGTGGAGCCACAGTGGGGCCTGCTCGAGCGCTGGCGGAAGCAGGAGGGCGTAGGCCGGAACCGGGGGCGGCGGGGGAAGCTCCGATGCTGTCAGGATCGACCCCACGAGGGAGGCGAGGACGACGTAGCGCTCGTCCGTGGCGTAGAGGGCATCCAGCGGGTAACAGGCGACGAGTGCCAGGGACGGGAGCGGGGTGTCGGGAAGGGGCGTGCCCGCCCTCACCACTTCGTGTCCCGTGACGGCGAAGCGGAATGTGCCCTGCGCGGTCCGCACCACGATGGCGTCCCCCGGCGCGAGGCTGTCCAGGTGGCGAAAGAAGGTCAGGTTGTGGGCGTTCAGGACGGCCGTGCCGGCCTCGCCCGGGAGCGCGCTCTTCGGATCGTGGCCGGGAGCCGCGGCGAGGATGGCGTCGGAGGTCCCCTGCAGGACGTCGGCAAAGAGCCCGATCGAGGGGGCCGAGAGCGCCGCCACAACCGCACCGGTCGAAGGCTGCGGGGCCTTCGGGGCTGCGGCCGGAACGGCCGCATGAGACACCCGCTCTGGCGTTCGCCAGCGTGGCGAGGTGGCCTGGAGCATCGCCTGGCTGTGCCAGGCGTAGGCGTCGAGGGCAAACGGCAGGGAGACCGTGAGAAGCCCGACGGCGATCAGGGAATAGCCGCCGAGGCGCAGGACCCTAGGCGACGTGTCCCAGTCTCCGGATGAGGAAGACGCCAGCCGCCAGAAGGATGAATCCCGTGCCGACGATGGGCAGCACCGGAATGCCCGTTGACGGGGTCGTGGCATTGGACACGCCAGTCGCAGGCGACGTGACGGCCCAGCCCACACCGGCTCCTGCGATCGGGTGGGTCAGCGTGGTGCCGCTGATGGTGGCGGGAATCGGGTTCAGCGTGAAGACGCCGGCGGTTGAGACGTTGTAGTACTGGCTTTTGGCGTTGACGGAGGGCGCGGAGAGGGTGAACACGACCGGCTTCGAGAAGGCACCGACGAGGGTGTTGGTCGCCGTGTCGACGACCTTGAAAGCGAAGTCGGAGATGACCGCGGTTCCGGACGGGGCGTTCTTCTGGAAGCTCGCGACCGGCCCCTCGAGAAGTTCGAAGGTCACCGGATCGGCGAAGGCGCCGGCTGGAATCTGGATGGAGATCGGACCGTAGGTGAGGCTGCCGCCGGCGCCGGCGGCGAGGTTCGTCTGGGCGACCACCGTCGGGAAGCCGTACTGGGTGAAGTCGGGCGAAGAGGCGGCTTTGGCAGCGGGAGCGACGACGACGGCGGCGGCGATAAGGCCGGCGGCGAGGAAGCTGGAGCGGCTGAGGGCGGATCGATGCACAAGAAGAACCCCCTTGTCTCTGGTTCCACTCCAGTTACGTACGAAGGGGGATCGCCGGATTCGCCGCAGGGCGTCTTTGAGCCGACGTTTATCCGCCGTTCATCAGATCCGGACCCTGAGGACCCGCGGGCCGGTCGGCCGGGCGGTGCCAGGAGCCGGTTCCACCGTGACGCCGAATGAGACCCCCGCGAGCTCGGCCGGCAACGCCACCGCGACGTCGACCTTGCCACCGGCGTTCGGGGTGAACACGGCGGCCCGAAGGTGGTCGCCGCCTTCAATGGTCCAAAGCTCATAGACATCTCCGCGGGGCAGGGTCGGGAGGTGGGAGGCTGTGAAGACACCCCGACCGGACGCGAGCACCACGATGCGGGCGCTGGCAGCAGGGGCAAAGGATGTCCCCGACAGGACGACAGCAGGGCGGGGCGCGACGGGGTGGTCCAGGACGACCGCCCCGAGCGCAAACGCCGCCGCCACCCCGGCGATCCCGGAGATGACGGCACGGCGTGCCCTCTGCCGCCGGGCGGCCAGCTTGAGGACGCGTCCTGCTCCGCCGGGCGCAGGCCGAACGGGGGAGGGGGCGAGGCGGGCCAGGTCGCCCTGGAGATCCGCGAGGCGTGCCGCACATGCCGGACATCCTGCCAGATGGGCGTGCATCCTCCCTCCCGGGCCGCTCAGGGCGAGGAGGTCCTCAGGGGCGAGATGCCGTGTGGCTGGCACGTTCCTCACCTCCTCCGAGCACCGCCCGCAGCTTGGCGATCGCCCTGCGCGTCGTGGTCTTGACGGTTCCAAGCGGCATGCGCATGAGGGTTGCGACCTGTCGTTGCGTGTATCCGCCGTAGTAGGCGAGCTCGATGCACCTTCGCTCAATGGGATCGAGCACGTCGAGGGCGTGGGTGACGTCCACCCTGTCAGCGGCGACGTCCAGCGACCTTGAGGTGCCGGTCTCGATCGGCGCCGGAGGGCCGGTGCGCCGTCGGCGCAGGGCGTCGAGGGCCCGTGAGCGGGCGATCTGGTAAAGCCAGGCGAGAGCACTCCCGCGGGTGGGGTCGAACCTGCGGGCCTGGGTCCACGCCTCCAGGAACACCTGCTGCAGGACGTCCTCGGCTTCCTCGCGCTCGCCGAGGAGTCGCAGGAGGAGACCGAGGACGGAAGGCGCCACGGCGTCGTAGAGCCCCTTCAGCGCGTCCTCGTTGCCAGCGGCCATCCTCCGGACCAGCGTGTCGGGGTCCGTGGCCTGAGCGCCTCCCTGCAAGGACCCTTCACGAGCGCCGTCTGGCGCCAGCTGTGATTATCGCGCCGACGGGGGGCGGTTGGGCCCCTGGCCCAAGCGAGGGGCGGGCCCTGGCCGACCGGACGCACGTGGAAATCCCGACCGGCGCGGCAGCATCCGAAAATCGACGAGCCATCGGCCCGATGAGGCCGGGGCCCGGGAGCCCCGTGGCCGATTGCGGTCGATGCCACACATGAGGATGTGCTTCGGACACAACCGCCATGGCGCGTCTGGAAGTTCCTGCCGACCTTTCCTCATAGACCCGCCCGGGACCGGGGCAAACTAGCCTTTCGAGAGGAGGCACCCCCGTGGATGTCGCTGCCGGGGTCTTCACGTTTGTCCAGTTTTTCTTCGCGATCGTGATTGGCCTTTACTTCTGGAACCTCCTGCGCAGCCAGCAGGGCTCCAAGGTGGCCGTCGAGCGCGAGTCCAGGAAGGAAATCGACAAGCTGAGGCGCATGCGCGAGATATCCCTGACCGAGCCCCTGTCGGAGCGGACCCGCCCCAAAGACATGGCCGAGATCGTGGGGCAGGAGGAGGGCGTGAAGGCGCTCCGGGCCGCTCTTTGCGGCCACAATCCCCAGCATGTGATCATCTACGGGCCGCCAGGCGTCGGCAAGACGGCGGCGGCGAGGCTCGTCCTGGAGGAGGCAAAGCGCACCCCCGGTTCGCCCTTCAAGGCGGCCGCCACGTTCACCGAACTCGACGCCACCGTTGCCCGCTTCGACGAGCGGGGCATCGCCGA
>Ga0078972_1003591_pt1 | contig 45821 bp, 39 predicted proteins | sample YelNatPaOPGAMG01_FD_67568 | JGI IMG/M metagenome (GOLD analysis project Ga0078972, IMG submission 67568) | Hot spring thermophilic microbial communities from Obsidian Pool, Yellowstone National Park, USA - OP-RAMG-01 (SPADES assembly) (version 2) | ecosystem: Environmental > Aquatic > Thermal...
CTCAATGCCATTTGCATCTCCCCGCGCCTGCTGGCACGGCCGCTGGCGGTGGCCCGGGGCGCGGCAGCGCATCGCTTCCACCTATGTTAGCGCTGATCGCTGCTCCTGTCACAGGAAATTCCATGCGCACCGTGGATGACATGGTAGGCCGCGCCGATGCAGGCCTGACAAGAGAACGCGGGTGGGCGCCGATAAGCACAGCCAAACGCCGATCAAGAGACCATTTCGTCGAGACATCGGCGTGAGCCTGCCTGCGTCCGCGTTCATCTGCTGCCCTTGCCTTGCTTGGGGAGCGCACTCGCGCCAGAGGGCTGCCGGAGCCATACCCCAGGCGCGGCACTCAGCGCAACGTCTCTTCCACCATGGCGAGATAGTTGGCGACGGGCACATAGTTGGTGATCGAGTTTCCTGAGCCGACGCCGAAGCGGCCGTATGGGCCACAGGCCTCGATCAACTGGCGGGTACGCCGCCGGACCTGTTCCTCGCTGCCTCGCGCCAGGATGTCCACGTCGACGCCGCCCAAGGTGGCGATGCGGCGGCTGAGCCCGGCCTCACCGCGGCTGTAGAGACGGTGGAAGTCCTCGGCATGGATGATCGTGTCCTCGAAGGAGTGCTTGCCATCTATGAGTACCTGCTCGATCAGGTCCGTGTAGATGGCGTTCAGTTGGCCGCAGGAATGGAGGTAGTACTTGAGGCCGTGCTCGTGAGCGATGGCCGCCTGGCGCGCATGCCATGGCAAGACGAAGCGGCGCAGGTCGGCAGGGCTGATCAGGGTCGAGGTGCGGAAGCCCATGTCGTCGCCGGCCCAGAAGGCGACCACGTTATCTATGTCGGCGATGTGCTCATAGAAGGCCACGAGCAGTTCGCCCAACCGCTCGCTCGCGGCCTGCACCAGGTCCGGTTGGTCCATCAGGGCGAAGCACAGGCCCTCGTAGGAGAAGAGGTTGGACAATAGCTCATACATGTGGCCATTGTGCTCGAGCATCAGGCCCATACCCTCTGGCAGATGGTCGGCAGTGTACTCGAAGGGGAAGAAGTCCACGTCGCTGACGGAGGGCCAGGGGTAGCGCTCGAAATCGTCCCAGGAGGCGATCGGCCCTTCGTGCTCGTCGGCCCAGTGCCGTTCGCGGCTGGCGCCTGGTGCCGTATCCTGGGCGACAAGGCGCCTGGTCGGCAAAGGCAGGCTGGAGTCCAGACGGATGGTGTCGTAGCCGAGGTGGTACCAGAAAGCGATGCAGTTGTCGAGATAGGCCGCCTGGCTGGCCCGGTCGCCGGCAATCGGGTCCACCCAGGCGCGGCCGAGCAAGCCCTCGACCACCTGGCGGATAATGGGCGGGTCGGCAATGTACTCAGTGAGTGGCGGACGGTCCGCTATCTCTTCGCCGTCCAGGATGCGCAGGAGTCTTTCGGCGTCAGGCCTGGGCCTGGCAATCGGCAGCATTGTCCGGCTCCTTAGCGAGTGCGATTCTCCAACTGGCAACGATTCTGGCACCACGGTCTAGCCAGGGCAAGACTGCAACTGGCGCAAGCTGGCCTCCCAGGCGCTTTCCAGTTCCGCGTGGCCATACGGCACCAACGTGACCTGGGGACGGAGGAAACATAGGGCCGCCGCGGGAATGGCTCCCGTCGCCTGCCGCGCCGCCAGGGCGTAAGCGGCCAACTGCAACCGGTGACGCTGGCTGGCAGCCTCGCTCACGCGGCCGACGTTCTCGCTCTTCCAGTCTATCAGGTGCCAGCTGCCGTCGCCTGCCTGGAAGACGAGGTCAATCGCGCCCCTGAAAAGGTGCTCGCCTAGGCGCAGGTCAAACGGGAGTTCGGCGTAGCGCTTGCTGGCCTGGCAGATTTCCTGGTACAGACTGTGCCGCTTCAGCCGCCGCAGCATTGCCAGGCAATGGCTGGCGACGCCTGCGGCATCGGCGGGCGACAGGCCTGGCTCGCGGCCGGCCCAGGCCTCGAGCCGCCGGTACAACTCGACGGGCGACAGAGCGAGGCAGTGCCAATCAGCCAGGGCGCGATGCACCACCCGGCCGGTCGCGGCGACGAGCGCTGCCCCGGGGAGTACCTCTCGCTCCCAGGCAGCGAGCGGGTCGGGCGCCTGCGCCTGGCTCAGCGCCTGGTCCAGAACGCTCTGCAGTTCAGTGATGCTGGCGTGGAGGCGGCGTGGCGCCGCGGGCAGCGGGCGGGCGAGGCGTGTGTCCGCCTGTTGCGGGCCAGCCGCGGCGCGCCGTGCCGCTGGTTGCTGCCGTTCCTCTGGTGCACGCCTTGGGCGATGCACGAGCAGGCGGAAGCCATCGCGCTCGCAGCTTTCTCGCTCGGTGCCCGGCGCCGCGATCTGCCAGGCGTCCATGAGCGATTGCAGCCAACTGTCGCTGCCTCCGAGCCGACCGGTGAGCAGGAGCAGGTCGGCGGCTCGGGTGCAGGCGACATAGAGCAGGCGCTTGCTCTCGGCCCGCTGCATGCGCTCCTCAAGCCATTCGGCCCAGAGGTAGCCGGCGGGCTTGCTCCAGTTGCCGGCCTCATCGCGCCACATGCAGGCCAGGCCGAAGGCGGGGTCGTGCAGGAGGCGGGCGCTGGCATTGTTTCTGGCGTCGCTCCGCCCGAGATCGGCGATCGCAACCACCGGGAACTCGAGCCCTTTCGCCGCGTGGATGGACATGAGTTGCAACGCGCCTGACTCGGGCGCTCCTACCTGAGCCTCGCCTTCGCGGGCCTCGCGGGCACGCAGGGAATTGATCCGGCCCAGGAAGGCCGAGAGGCTGGCGCTCCCGTGCTCCAAGGCCTGCGACATGAGCTTGCTGAGGTTGGCACTCGGGCGGCCACTGTCCCGGTCCTGGCCGCCGGCCATGGCGAGGAAAGCCTGGTAGTCGGTCAGGTCCAAGGCCAGGCGCAGCAGGCGCCAGACGCTGCCGCGCCCCACCTCCTGCCACAACTGCTGGAGGATGGCGCCGGCTCGCGCCACTGCCTCCTTTTGAGCGGTGGCCGGTGGGTCGCCAAGGGCACGCCATAACGGTATCGGCTCCGGACTGGGGCCGGACGGGGTGGACCAGCGCAGGTACACTAAGGTCTCGTCGCTCAGGTCGAAGAGAGGCGAACGCAGGGCCGTGGCCAGGCTGAGGTCGTCCGTGGGGTCCTGGAGGGCGGCCAGAAGGGCGATCAGGTCCTGCACCTCGGGCCGGTCGTAGTAGCCGCGGCCGCTGGTGGTGAGGTAGGGCAGGCCGTAGGCCCTGAACTGCTCCTCGTAGATGGGCAGGACCGTAGTCGCGCGAAAGAGGACCGCGGCGTCGCCGAAGCGGAAGGGGCGGTAAGCCCGCGCCTGTCTATCCCAGACGGGGAAACGGCTCTCCTGCAGTGCGAGCAGGCGCTCCGCCAGCCAGCGCCCCTCCCAGACGCGCGCCGTCTCGGCGTCCACGTTCTCGTCCGCTTCATCTTTCCCGGGGATGAGGAGCAGTTCCACTGGCGCCGCTGCTGGCACGTCCGCTTCCGGGCGATGGGCCGAGAGTGGCGCCGGCCTGGCCTCATAGTCCTCGTAGTCGCCGGCAAATGGCCTGAAGAGAAAGTCGAAGGCGGCGTTGATGGCAGCGACGAGAGGCTGGCTGGAGCGCAGGGAGCGGCTCAGTCGCAGTGGCGGAAACCCGGTCGCGGACTGGATGTCCCGGCTGACACGGTTGAAGACGCTCACCTGCGCCTGGCGGAAGCGGTAGATACTCTGTTTGGCATCGCCAACCACGAAAAGGGCTCCGCCGCTACTCGCGGGGGCGAGGGCGTAGATCAGGCGCTGCTGCACTTCGTTGATATCCTGGCCTTCGTCAACCATGACCTGCCTGATGCCGGCGAGAAAGGCCTGCAGGCGCTCCGCATGCGGCGCCCGGAGCAGCCGGTCCGTGAGTATCTCCAGGTCGTCGAAGTCCAGCGCTTGCCTGGCTGCCTTCAACTGTTCGTAGATGGCGCCGACGGCTTCCCAGACCCGCTGCCACAGAGCGAGGGCAGCAATCGCTTGCTCGTCGGCCGGGCCGACTTCCTGGTCGCAACCCGCCTCCAGGAGCGCTCTTCCCGCCTCGCGCACGGCCGAGAGCATGTCTTTCAGGTGAGTGAGTTCGCCCTTGCCGCCCCAGGACGCCTGTTTCCCCCCGACCAGCCTGATACTGGAGAAGGCCTGAGCAGCGGGCACGAACTGCTGCTGCGCCACGAGCTCACATCCCTGCTGTGCTGCTCTCAGGGAGGGAACGAGGGCGTCGTCCTCGTCACGGATCCTGACCGTTGGCAGGTGCGCCAGGGCCGGCACCAGGCCTGGCACGTGGGCTAACTGCTCCTGCCACAGGCCCTGTCGCCTGGCCACTACGCCGCGTCGCCAGCGTTCGAGCAAAGCCTCGCCCTCCTCGAGCTGGGCAAAGCGCTCGTGCAGCGTGCCGCGCTTGGCCATCAGTTGGGCGAGTTCCTGCCTCAAGTCGCCGAGATGCAGACCGGCCAGGAGGGCGAGGGCAGGATCATCGTTCCCAACGAGTTGGGCGAGCGCCTGCTCGATCGCCTCCTGCTTGAGAAGGTCCGATTCCTGCTCGTCCAGGACAGTGAAGGATGGGTCGAGGCCGGCGGCAATGGCGTTCTCACGCAGGATGCGAGCGCAGAGGCCGTGGATGGTGCTCACCATCAAGTGATCCAGGTCGCGCCGGCGCTGCCACCAGTGCGAATCCGGCTGCGAGGACTCCGCGACTCTCTCGATCTCGTCGCGGATACGGGTGCGCATCTCGCGGGCTGCCTTTTCGGTGAAGGTTATCGCGATGATGCTATCAATCGGCCAGTCGCGGTGATCGTCCAGCAGGCGCAGGAACCTCTGCACGAGCACCCAGGTCTTGCCTGTGCCCGCTCCCGCTTCCACCAACAGAGGGCGGCCTTCGGCCAGGATCGCTTCGCGTTGCTCGGCCGTGGCCCGACGAAGGTCAATGGAAGGTGTAGGGCTGCTTGTGTTCATGGGGACGGGACCTGGCGGGCCTTGGCTTTGGCGTGGCGGTCGGCGCGGCAGAGGCCGGCATATTCGCAGTGCTTTGGGCAGGCCTTGGCGGGAGCGCAGGGGAAGAGCCCCGACTGGATGCGCTGGATAAAGCGCGCGGCAACGTCCACCACCTGCTGCACGAGCGCGTCCTGGGTGGCACCCTCGCTGAAGACAAGAGGGCTGCCCGCGTCCGGCGATGGGATGTGCAAGTAGCGGCTTTCGCGCACCGGGCCGACCTGCAGCAGGCGCTCGGCAGCGACGGCGTAAAGGCAGGCCTGAAAGGCGAGGCCCTTGGCCATGTCGTTGCGGCTGTAGCTGCTGCTGCCGGTCTTGTAGTCAATCACGCGCAGGTCGTAGGAGCCGCCCTGGTCAATGCGGTCAATGATGCCACGGAGCAGGAAGGAAGTGCCGTCCTGGCTCTTCAGCGTGAGCGGTGGCAGGCTGGCGTCCGCCTCGCCGAACCGGGTCTCCTGCAGGTAGGGGTGGAAGGCGAGACCCATCTGGCAGCACTCCCATTTGACCAGGGCGCGAAGCAGCCGGCGCAGTTCCTCCTGTTCCTGCTGCCACAAGGCACCCGGGCGGAAATGGTAACGCAGAGGGGCGCCGGCGAAGACGGCTTCACAGGCGGCATCGAGGTGGCGGAGTATCTCCTCCTGCTGGGCGGGACAGGGCCACAGGCCGGCCTCTGTCAGCCGGCCGTAGAGATTCTCCAGCACGGCGTGCAGCAGGCTGCCGCGCTGGAGGGCGTCCATGCCGAACTCCGGCTCTTGCCTGGGCTCGAGCGCCAGCACTGCCCTGGCGAAGAAGCGATAAGGGCAGGTCCCGTACAGCCCGAGGCGGGAGGCACTCCAGCGGCAATCGGGGCCGAAGCGCCGGCGCAAGATCGCGCCTACGCCTGGTGAGCGCAGGACGCCCTCGTGCTCGCCTGGCGGCGCCCAACTGGCGCGCTTAGCGCTCGTGGTTTGCGCCTGAAGCAGCCAGCGCCAATGCCCGGCCAGGTGCGGCTCCTGGGGCGCCGCCCCGGTGGCTGCGAGCGTGGTGAGCAGTTCCGCCTCGCTGGCTGCGTCCTCAGCTGCGGGCAGGCCAGCCGCCGGCGGTTGCTCGATCTGCCCATGGAGCCAGGGGGCGCGCCTGACGATTTCCTGCCAGTAGGGTGACGCCGCCCAGAGGGCGCCGTTCTCGTCGAAGCGGGGCCGCAGAACCGTCAGCTGGCGGGTGGCACAGCTTACCACCTGCCACCACAAGGAGGCCGAGGCCGCTGGTTCCGGCTTGAGGAGACCGAGTTCGTCACTCTGGCGTTCGGCTGGCGAATACAGCGGGTCCGGTGCCGGCAGGCCGGGGAACTCACCCTCGGCAAGCCCGAGCACGAAGACGTAGTCGTATTGCACGCCGCGAGCGGCATCCAGGGCGCCGAAGCGGATGCCAGCGTCATCGCTCAGCCTGCGGCCGGCGACCAGCTCCTGTAACTCGGCGCGGTATTGCTCCCAGGTGATGCCGCCAGGGCGAGGGGCAAAGGCCGCAAGCTGCTGCAACCGGCGCGTGGCTGAGAGCACTTCGCCGATGGCTTCCTGGTCGCGCCGGGCGCGCTCGCGATCGCAATCGAGAGCGAGCGCCTGAGCGATGTTGATCTCCGTGCACTCTGCCGGCTCATCGCTCTCCTGCCCGCCTCGTTCGCCCAGGATCAAGTGCTGCAGCCAGAGGCTGTACTCCCCGTGGTCGTGCTCGCCGGCCGGCGGCGTCACGGCGCTGAAGAAGCGCTCGAGGCCATCGCGAATTGCCGCCAACTCGTCGGCCGTGAGGCTGCCGGCCAGGAGGGGGGCCTGGCGGTCCTCATCTTCGTGATCCAGAGTGGCTGGCACCGGTTGCAGGGCATCCAGCCACTGCTCCTTGCCGGAGAGGACAGGCCGCTCGCGTGTCAGGCGATCGAGTAAGCCGATCTGTTCCTCGTCGAGCCAGCCACGCGTATAGGGGCAGCGCAGAGCGTCGAGCACCGCCCGGCGGGGGAAGTCCGGAGCGAGCTCCAGGAGTGCGAACAAAGCGGCGACGGCCGGGTTGCCGAGCAGGGGCTGGCGCATGTGGACCTGTACGCCGTACTCCTCAGCAACAGCGCGGACCAGGTGCCTGTAGGTCGCGGGACGGGGGGCCGCCACGAGGATGTCGTCGTGCTGCGCCCTGCCTTCGAGCAGCAGGCGCTTGACATGGCGCATCACCCAGCGGACCTCTGCCTCACGCGATGGCGCCGCCACCAGGTGGATGCTGCCGTCGGCCGTGGCCGTCTGGACGGCAGGGTCGAGCTGGAAGAGCGTGTGTTTGAGCTCCGCCAGCCCGGAGGGTGGTGCTTCCCCGTCGGTCAGTTGTATCTCCCTCGGGCTGATGGCCGCTCGCAGGCTCTCGCGCGTGCTGCGCAAGCGGGAGAGCGCCAGGTCATCGCGCTCACGGGGCTCGTCCCAGAGAAGGTAGACCGCCAGTTCCTCCAGGCGCTTGGCCAGAGCCGCCAGGAGAGCCAGGCGAGCGGGGCTGAACTGATCGAAGCCGAGCACGAACAGGCGCTGGCAGGGGCCACGGAAATCGGGCAGGGCGTTGACCATACGCGCTGTGGCAAGCGGCAGGCCGGCCTGGTCAGCACAGCCTCTGGCCTCTAGCGCCGTCGTATAGCGGCGGTACACACTGCCAAGCTGCCGGTCGCGCTCGCTCTGGCTCCGGCGCGCCTGCTCCTCGAGTCGTTCCTGCGCGATTGCCTGGCTCTGCACTTCAGCCAGCCAGTCCAGCAATACCCTCACCATCCCGGGTTTGTCGCGCACAGGAGCGAAGCTGGAGAGTTCGCCGGATTGGTGCATTTCGTCAAGGACGAGGCGGAGCACGCGGCGAGCCTCGGCGTTACTGGCAAGCCGTGGGGTGTCGCCCAGCCCGGCGGCAGCGGCCTGGTCAAGTAAGGCCTGGCAGAGGCCGGGGAAACGCAGCAGGCGTATGGCGACAACGTCGCCCAGGCTGCGCCGGACCTGGCGCGTGGCCTCGGCAGTGGGCAGCAGGATGTGGACAGGCGTGAACCGGTCCCGCCTCTGCAGCGCCGCCACTTCATTCGCGAGGTGAACGCGGGCGGCAGCGATGCTAGGGGTCAGGTAGAGGGTGGCTGGCATAGGAGGCCTTGTAGTGGCCGATTGCGGCGATGTCAAGGCGGTGGTACGGCTTGTGGTTCAGGGGAGGGAGAGGCGCTGCGCCAGTTCTCTCAGGTAGTCGGCATCGTCGCGAGCAAAGACGTCCGGGTCGCCGCTGCCGCAATACTCGACCGCGAGCGGGCCCTGATAGCCGGCTTGCTTCAGTGCCGACAGGACACGGTGGTAGTTGATATCACCCCAGCGCAGCGGCAGGTTCCAATCGTATCCCTGCCCAAAGAGTTTGACGTTCTTGAGGTGGACGTAGCCGATGCGGCCGGTGAAGACTTGCGGAAGAGCAGCCAGGTCCTCGTTCGGGTTGGCGATCAGCAGGTTGGCGAAATCCAGCCCGGCGGTGAGGTAAGGCGAGTCATTGCCACTGATGACGCGCAGGAGAGAGGCGGCGCTGTCGTGCAGCGTGCCCATGTGCGCCTCCAGAGCGATGCGCACGCCGTGGTGCTCGGCCACGACCAGGAGGCTGGACAGCGCTGCCCGCACGAGCCGGTAGTCCTCTTCGCTGGCACGGGCGGAGATCAACTCGCGGTTGGCGTTGCCGCGCAGGCTGAGGCGGGTGTGCAGGATGGGCACGCCATGATCGGCCAGGACGCCGATCGCTTCGGCAAAGGCTGACGCTTCCGCGGCGCGATCGCCGGCGCGCGGGATTGGCAGCGGCCCGTAGAAGACGCTGGCGATCCTCAGCCCGTGCGCCCTGGCAGCAGGCTCGGCATTGGCGAGCGAGCGGGCGAGAGCCGCCGGCGTGCTCAGGTTGATGTCCTGGAAGTCCCTCAGTTCGATGGCACTGTAACCGAACTCCTGGGCGCGATCCAGGGCATACTGCATCGGGTAGCCGCGATAGGTGTAGCCAACCAGGCACAGATCGGGCATAGTGCGCCTTCACCCCCAGGCCAGGATGCCCGAACGAAGCCCTGGCGTCAAGTCCGAACGTGAGTTCGCCAGTGGCAAGGAGATGGTGCCCCAGGACAGCAGAAGGTGATGGGGGCACGCTTCCTGCCCAAGCTGCCGCCCTGGTGGTGCCTTTCCGGCGCCCTTTGAACCGTGGTGCGGCTGCGTTCCGCATAGCTCACAGTAAATGTTGGCGCAAACTGCTCAAATGGCTCTTGACATGGCGCCGCCAGTGGCTACAATGGAATCGGAAGGCATCACTTCCGCAGCAATCGGCTGCGGCGGCGCTGCATGGTAGCGTCACTTGAGGTGGGTGAGAGCGGGCGGCCCGTCCTGAGTGTGGAAACGCACCAGGCACGGGCCGCCCGATTTAGGGGCTGAGATAGCCAAGGAGATAGGCATGAGGATCTATGTAGGTAACCTGCCGTACACGTGCAATGAGGACGATCTACGCCAGATATTCGAGCCGTATGGTCAGGTGGAGTCGGTGGACATCGTCACTGACCGCAGCACCGGTCAGTCGAAGGGGTTTGGTTTCGTTGAGATGCCTGCAGCCGCTGAGGCGCAGGCGGCTATCGGAGCCCTGAACGGCAAGGAACTCAAAGGCCGCGCTCTCACTGTAAACGAGGCTCGCCCGCGTGAGGACAGGGGCGGCGGGCGTGGTGGCTACGGCGGTAGCCGCGGTGGCGGAGGCGGTCGCTACCGCTAAGCTACGGCCTGGGGTGGCTGAGCCCCGCTCGCTGCAGCCACTATCTGGATTGTGCTCTCCCATTCCCCGCTCGACGTCTGTCAGCGGGGAATGGTTTCCAGGCGTTGTGAACGTGCTGCTCCGTTTGGTCCGCGATCGCTCGGGCGGACGTCGCCCCGTAAGCCGTCCCGACGTCCGGGGAGGCCAGCGGACCCTGCTAAGGGAACACATCAGTCAGACGATACGGAGGTGCTCCGGCAATGGTAGCGAAGAACGCCTGGTCACTCAGGAACATGTACCTTTACTTGGTGTGTCTCATCACACTAGTTATGGTCATCTTCTCCGCCGTGGGTCTGGTGCGCAGTCTGGTCTCCCTGGCCTACCCGGACCCGGGCTGGTACATGGCTGTGCCCAAGAGCCCGGAAGGGGTGCCTCAGGTGGACCCGGCGGAGGCGGCGAGGCAGCAGGAGAACCAGCGCCAGCAGGCCGAGCGCCAGGCCGTGATCAGCGCCGTGGGCAACGGTGCCATGCTCCTGCTGGCCGGCCCGCTATACGCCTATCACTGGCGCAAGATCGAGCACGGAGCAAGCGCGAGCTAGGCGATGTGAATAACCGGACCTGGGGCTGGGTCGCGGGAGAAAACGAGGTGAGCCGCGAAGGTCTCGAACCTTCAACCTACTGATTAAGAGTCAGTTGCTCTGCCAATTGAGCTAGCGGCCCGGACGTCAGCTTGCCTGACGAACAGTTAGCTATTCTAGTGCTGGCACTGCACCTTGGCAAAACCGCGCCGCACAGCACCTCGGGGATTGGTGCGCTGCCACGCTGACCGTGCTTGCCCAGGCACGGCCAAGCTGCTAGACTGAACCCAGATGTGCAGCGCAAGCGAGCCGATGAGACGGATTCTACTCGCATTGAAGTGCAACAAGGCGCCTGAGGAGCCGGACTACCGGTCCGGGTAGGCTTGTTGCCTTGCTCGCAGCGACGCGGCTGGCGGACCGGAAACCCCGGCGCTGGCCGCGGGTTGTTTTAAGCCAGTTGCGAACCTAGGCCATTTGCCTGAGAACACTAGCCGCAGCCGTGAGCAGACCGGAACCGGCGCGGTCGGAGGGCCCGAGTGCCATTGGACCAGTTCTCAATCATAGAATCTACCCTGCGCGAAGGGGAGCAATTCGTCGGCGCTCATTTCACGCCGGAACAGAAGGTCGAGATCGCTCACGCGCTCGATGAGTTCGGCGTCGAATACATCGAACTCACCTCGCCGGCCGCCAGCCCTCAGTGCTTCGCCGACTGCAAGCGCATCGCCAGCCTCGGCCTGAGGGCCAAAGTGCTCACCCACACCCGCTGCACCCTGGAGGACGCCAAACTGGCTGTGGATACCGGCGTCCAGGGCATTGATGTCGTCTTTGGCACCTCCTCGTTGCTGCGCCAGTTCAGCCACGGCAAGAGCATTGCCGAGATCACCGACGCCGCCATCGAGGTCGTGTCCTACGTCAAATCCCAGGGCGTCGAGGTCCGCTTCAGTTCGGAGGACTCCTTCCGGAGCGATAAGAAGGACCTCTTCCACATCTACTCGGCAGTGGACCAGATCGGGGTGACACGGGTGGGGCTGGCCGATACCGTCGGCGTCGCTACCCCGGTTCAGGTGCACCAACTCGTCAGCGTGCTGCGCCAACTCGTCTATGCCGACATTGAGTTCCATGCCCACAACGACACCGGCTGTGCCATCGCCAACAGCCTCACTGCCCTGGAGGCTGGCGCCACCCACATTGACACGAGCGTGCTCGGCATCGGCGAGCGCAATGGCATCACGCCGCTCGGTGGCTTCATCGCTCGGATGTACACCCTCAACCGGGACCTGGTGAAGGCCAAGTACAACCTGCCGAAGCTGCGCGAACTGGAGCAACTGGTAGCCGACATCACGGGCGTCAGCGTGCCCTTCAACAACTACATCACCGGTATCACCGCTTTCACTCATAAGGCTGGCATCCATGCCAAAGCCGTGCTCAACAAGCCCGAGACTTACGAGATCCTCGATCCGGTAGATTTCGGCCTCACGCGCTACATCTCCATCGCCCACCGCTTGACGGGCTGGAATGCCATCAAGGCCCGCGCTGAGCAGCTCGGCCTGACGATGACCGACGAGCAGCTCAAGGCCGCCACGGCCCACATCAAGATGCTGGCCGACGCCAAACCGCTGAGCCTGGCGGATGTGGACGGAGTGCTGCGACGCTGGGTCGAGGACGGAAAGACGCATTCGGGCGAAGAAGCGGCGGACAGGGCCAGTTTGGAGGAGGAGCCAGGTGACTAGGGGATTGACCCTAGCTGAGAAGATCATCAGCAGAGCGTCTGGACAAGAGGTGCGGGCAGGGGACCTGGCCGTGGTGCGCGTGGGCATGGCCATGAGCGTGGATAGTATCGCCCCCAGTGTCATCAAAGTGATGCGCCAGGAACTCGGCGTGCCTCACGTCGCCGACCCGAAGCGGGTCGCCCTGTTCGTTGACCATGTCGCTCCGGCGTGCAATATCTCCACGGCGGAGGGCCAGGCCGAGGTGCGCCGCTTCGTGCGCGAAGAGGGCATCGCTCACTTCTATGACGTTGGCACTGGCGTCTGCCATCAGGTGATGATTGAGCATGGCCTGGCCAGGCCGGGCGAGGTTGTTGTCGGGTCGGACTCGCATTCGACCTCTTACGGGGCGATCGGCGCCTTCGGCACCGGCATGGGCGCCACCGACATTGCCCTGGCCTTCGCGACCGGCAAGATCTGGCTCAGGGTGCCAGAAAGCCTGCGCGTGGATCTCGTCGGCTCTTTGCCCGCAGGGGTCATGAGCAAGGACGCGGTGCTGCAACTCATCGGCCGCCTGGGGATAGATGGGGCCACATACATGTCGGTGGAGGTTCACGGCGCCCACACGCTGAGCCTTGCCTCGCGCATTTCCTTTGTTTGCATGACCACCGAACTTGGCGCCAAGGCGGGCATGGTCGCTTTTCCCCGCCAGTTGCTGGACCAACGAGGGATGCCAGACTGGCTCTTCCCGGATGAGGACGCCGTCTATGCTCGATCGGAAACCATCCAGCTGGACGGCTTGGAGCCACAGGTTGCTTGCCCGGACGACGTAGACAATGTGCACCCTGTAAGCGAGGTCGCCGGTACCCGCATTGACCAGGTTTTCCTGGGCACCTGCACCAATGGCCGCCTGGAGGACTTGCAGGCGGCGGCGCGTATGCTCCGGGGCAGGCGCGTCTCTTCTCAGGTGCGCATGATTGTCATACCTGCCTCAGACACGGTGCTCCGCGACGCCGTCGGTGACGGAACGCTGGCGACCCTGCTGGACGCCGGTGCCACGGTAGGCACGCCGGGGTGCGGCCCCTGCATCGGCCGTCACATGGGGGTGCTCGCAGCGGGCGAGGCATGCTTCTCGACGGGCAACCGCAACTTCCGCGGCCGCATGGGCTCGCCCGAAGCAGATATCTACATCGGTTCGCCTCTCACCGCCGCTGCCACCGCCCTGACCGGCGTGATCACGGATCCGCGTGAAGTCATGCCGAACAAGGCTGCGCATAGATGAGCGCCGTTTTGCCTGTGGCTCCGGCAATACCGGCCCAGATTGTGTAGTGTAGGGGGCTTGTCCCCGTCGTTCTGTTCACATATTGGGGTACGCTCCCGTAGTGTAGGGGCTTGTCCCCGTCGTTCCATTCATGTACCGGGACAGGCACGCGGAGCAAGGCTGCTCCGGCCGTCTTCTTGCTCTATCGTGTCCCGAAAGCGACATGAACGACTGTATCCAGGAGAACCCGATGGCGAGAGTATGGAAGTTCGGCGACGACGTTGATACGGACCAGATTGTGCCCGGGCGCTACTCGCCTTACATGACGAGCGAGGCGGAACTACCTAAGTACGCCTTCATCGAGAACCGGCCCGAGTTCGCTAAAGAAGTCAAGCCGGGCGACATAATCGTGGCCGGTGACAACTTCGGCTGCGGCTCATCGCGCGAATATGCGCCACTGGCTCTCAAAAAGTGCGGCATCGCCGCCATCATCGCGAACTCGTTCGCCCGCATCTTCTTCCGCAATGCCATCAACCTGGGCATTCCCCTGTTTGAGGACGCCGAGGCCGTGCAGAAGCTAGGCGATGGCGAACAGGTCGAGGTTGACGCGGCGAGAGGCTTCATCCGCACGGCTGAAGGCGAGATCACACTTCGCCAGCCGCCCAAGTTCGTCCAGGACATCCTGGCTGAGGGCAGCATCGCCGGCTATGTGCGCAAGTACCAGCACTTCCCCGGGGAGTAGGGCTCGGTGCAGCTGGCGGAGCTACAGCGGCTGGTGAACGATTTCGTCAATGAGATGGGCTGGTATGGTGAAGGTTCTGACCACCAGCAGACGGCGCGCAGCCTGGCCATCTCACTCAGCCTGGAAGCTGCCGAGGTGCTGGAGCATTTCCAATGGCACGAGGAGCCCCGCGATAGGAGCGAGGTGGCGGGCGAACTGGCGGATGTGATGCACTACCTGCTCCAGCTTGCCGAGGTGCTGGACATTGACCTGGAGAAAGCCGTGCTGGCCAAGCTGGAATACAACCGTACCCGGAAGTGGTGAGCGACATGTACCGCATCACGGTCATTGAAGGCGACGGCATAGGCCACGAGGTCATCTCCGCAGCCGTAGAGGTTCTGCGGGCGACGGGTGTCGCCATGGAGTTCGTGCCTGCCGAGGCTGGCTGGGACACGTTCCAGCGCACCGGGTCAGCGTTGCCAGCGGCGACGCTCGAGTCCGTGCGTGCCAGCGACGCCGCTCTTTTCGGAGCAGTGTCGTCACCGCTCGAGCGCGTCGAGGGCTACAGTAGCCCGATCGTGGCCATGCGGCGTGAGCTGGACCTCTTCGCCAACCTGCGGCCGGTCCTGTCCATGCCCGTGCCCTCGAGCCGGCCAGGCATTGACATGCTTATCGTGCGCGAGAACAGCGAGGGCCTGTACTCGGGCCGCGAGCGGCGCGAAGGCGATACAGCCATAGCCGAGCGTGTCATCACGCGCCGGGCCAGCGAGCGCATTGTACGTCTGGCCTGCGAACGCGCCATGCGCCGCCGGCACAAGCTCACGATCGTGCATAAGGCGAACGTGCTGCGCGAAAGCGATGGCCTGTTCCGCGAGGTAGCTCTGGCCGTGGCGGCTGAGTATCCGGCGCTCGATGTCGAGGAAATGCTCGTGGACACGACCGCTATGCGCCTCGTGCAGGCACCGGAGCGATTCGATGTCCTGGTGACAACGAACCTGTTCGGGGACATACTTTCCGATGAGGCGGCGGCGCTCGTTGGCGGCCTTGGCATCGCCCCCTCGGCCAACGTGGGTGAGAGGCTGGGCGTCTTCGAGCCGGTGCATGGCTCAGCGCCCAAGTATGCGGGCAAAGGCGTTGCCAACCCGACGGCGGCCATCCTGGCGGCAAGTTTGATGCTCGATCACTTGGGAGAGCATGCTGCTGCTGAGCGCATGCGCCTGGCAACGATGGCGGCGCTCGAGCACGGCCCTCGCACGGCCGACCTGGGCGGCGATGCCAGCACCCTGCGCTTCACGCAGGAGGTTGTCAGTCGGTTGCAGGCGGGCTAGCATAGGCTCGGCGCGAGCATTCGCTAGCGTTGGCGGTTGTCGCGAGGCGGCGAAGTAACCAGTGGCCCGGGGAGTCCCCGGCATCATTCAAGGAGGCAAAGAATGGCGAAGACAGTTGAGTGCCCTGAGTGTGGCTGCAGCATCGAGATCGAAGTGGATGTGCTCGAGGGCGAGATCATCGAGTGCCCCGATTGTGCCGTCGAACTCGAGGTCGTCAGCCTGGATCCGCTAGAGGTTAAGCTGGCGCCGGAAGAGGACGAGGACTGGGGCGAGTAGCGGCGATGCGCCTGGGCTTCCTCTACTCACGCGTCCGCGTCGAGGAGAAGCTGCTACTGGAAGGGCTCGACAAACGCGGCATCGCCTACGATCTGCTCGACGATCGCGAGATGGTGTTCCGTGTCACCGAGGCCAAGCAGCGGCCGGCCTACGATGTCGTCCTCGAGCGCTGCATCAACCAATCCCATGCCCTGTATGCACTGCGCGTTCTGAACGACTGGGGAGTACCCACCGTCAACCGCTTCGAGGTGGTGAGCAACTGCGGCGACAAACTCTACACTACAAGTGCCCTGACGAGGGCCGGCTTGCCGCAGCCCGAGGTACGGCTGGCCTTCAGCTCAGAGGCGGCACTGCAGGCGATGGAAGAGATGGGTTACCCGGTCGTGCTCAAGCCCGTCGTCGGCTCCTGGGGGAGGCTGCTGGCCAAAGTCAATGACCGCGATGCTGCGGAGGCGCTGCTCGAGCACAAAGAGGTGCTCGGCAGCTACCAACACAGCATCTTCTACATCCAGGAGTACGTCGAGAAGCGGGGGCGCGACATCCGTGCCTTTGTGGTCGGGAATGAGACCATCTGCGCCATCTACCGCCAGTCCCCGCACTGGATTACGAATACGGCGCGCGGCGGCAAGGCGAGCAACTGCCCCGTCAACGAGGAGCTGAACCGCCTCTGTGTGAGTGCGGCCGAGGCCGTGGGCGGCGGCGTGGTGGCGGTTGATGTGTTTGAGCATGAGGAGCGCGGCTACCTGGTGAACGAGGTGAACCATACCATGGAGTTCCGCAACAGCATCGCGCCTACCGGCGTGGACATCCCCGGCCGCATCATCGAATACGCGCTTGCCGTGGCGGAGGGTAAGGCCCAATGAGAGTATCCATTGCTGGTGGCTCAGGTTACGCCGGCGGCGAACTGATCCGCTTATTGCTTGGCCATCCGGAGGTTGAGATCGGCCAGGTGACCGCCGAGAGCGCGGCTGGCCACTTCATTCATAGTGTGCATCCCAACCTGCGCGGGCGGATCAACCAAAAGTTTGTGCCCATCAGCGAACTCGAGCCCTGCGACCTGCTCTTTCTCGCCTTGCCGCACGGCATGAGCATGGACCGCATTGACGAGTTCGCCAAGCTGGCGCCGCGTCTGATTGACCTGAGCGCTGATTTCCGCCTGCGTCGGGCGGCCGAATACCCGCGCTGGTATGAGCGTGAGCACCCCTCCCCGGCATGGCTGGAGCGGTTCGTCTATGGTATACCGGAACTGCACCGGCAGGAGATAAGCCGGAGCAACTATGCGACCGGGGCTGGCTGCAACGCCACCGCCACGATCCTCGGCCTGAAGCCGCTGTTCCAGGCCGGCGTGGTGGAGCGAGCGGTGGTGGAAGTGAAGGTGGGTTCGTCGGAGGGCGGCAACAGCCCGAGCCTGGCTTCGCACCACCCGGAACGGAGTGGCTCGCTGCGCTCATTCGCGCCGGTTGGTCATCGCCACCAGGCGGAGATGGAACAGGAACTGGCGTTCTTCGGCAAGCCCGAGATCTACTTCTCCGCCACGGCGGTCGAAATGGTGCGCGGCATACTGATGACGGCGCATGTCTTCACGAAGGAGAAACTGGAGGAGCGGGACGTCTGGAAGCTGTACCGTGAGGCTTACGCCGACGAACCGTTCATCCGGTTGGTGCATGAGCGGCGGGGTATCTATCGCCATCCTGAGCCGAAGATCCTGGCCGGCAGTAATTACTGCGACATCGGCTTCGAGGTGGATGAGACGGCTAAGCGCGTCGTCATCCTGTCGGCGATAGACAACCTGGTGAAGGGAGCGTCCGGAAATGCCGTCCAGGCGATGAACGTTATGTGCGGCTTTCCGGAGACGGCCGGCCTGGAGTTCACCGGGCTGCATCCGATTTAGCGTTGGCGTTCTGGCTCTTGGCCGTCGGCAGTTGGCCAGGGCCGGCCATCAATAGGGCCAGCCAGAGGCAGTGCATTTCGGCTGCACGGCGACGGCTGACGGCTGAGGGCGATGAAGATCCTGGCCATCTCCGATGAGGTAGATTCGCGGCTGTACGGCCCCATCCTGAAGCAGCGCTTCAGCGATGTGAGCCTCGTGATCAGTTGCGGCGACCTGCCCATCTACTACCTCGAGTTCATCGTCAGTGTCCTCAACGTGCCGTTGCTTTATGTGCGCGGCAACCACGCGCGGGAGCAGATCTCGTCCACCGGTGAGACCAAGACCGAACCCGAAGGCTGCGTGGACATTGACGGGCGCGTTGTCTATGTGCGCGGCCTGCTCATCGCCGGGCTCGAGGGCTCCATGCGCTACAACGACGGGCCGCATCAGTACAGCGAGACGGAAATGCGGCTCAAGGCCTTGCGGCTCGCGCCGCGGCTGTACCTCAACCGGCTGCGCTACGGCCGGTTCCTGGACATCCTCGTCACCCATGCGGCCCCACGCGGGATCCACGACGGTCGTGACCTCTGCCACCTCGGCTTCACGACATTCCTGCGCTTCATGGACCGCTACCGGCCACGCTACCTTCTGCATGGCCACATCCACGTCTACACGCCCAACGTGGTTACAGAGACGCAGTACAAACAGACCATGGTACTGAACGCCTATCGCTATCGCATTATCGAGATTGACCCGGCCGCTTTGCGACCAGGCAGTGCTCGCCGCGATAGCCGGCCGTAGCCCACCCGTGCCGGATATGTGAAGCGCGCCTCCCTCCTGTATACTTGTAGTTTGCCGCCGGCCGGTCATGGCCAGCGGGCGAGTGAGGATTGGCATGGAGAGCACCAGAGAGAGCGACGCCGACGCGAGGCAGCACTTCCGGGAGGCACGGAAGCAGGCTTTCGTCAACAGCGTCCTGGGCCTGCTGTCGGGCAAGCCGACGGACCTGCTCTCTTTCCAGGAGGTGCAGCAGAGGCTGGGCCTGCGTTACTGCACCATGGGCCACCTGGAGACGGTGCCAATTGACAAGATAGTGGGCAGCGAGGGTCGCTATCACGACTTCGACCGCGACTTCTTGCCCCTGCATGCGACCACAGAGAAGCGCTGGGAAAGCATTGACTCGGCCTTCAGCAGGATGGAGAACCTGCCACCGGTAGAGCTCTACCGTGTAGGCGATGTCTTCTTTGTGCGCGATGGCAACCACCGTGTGTCGGTCGCGAGGCGGAACGGCGCCAAGTACATAGATGCCTGGGTGATCGAGTGCCCCAGCCGTATCAAGCTTGAGCCCGGCGTTGACGTGCGGCAGCTGCTGGTCGAGGAGGAGCACCTCGAGTTCCTCGAGCGCACTCATCTTGATCAGATACTGGGCACCGACATTCGGCTGACTGCTCCCGGCGCCTATGATGCCTTGCAGCGCCACATTGATGGCCACCGGTACTTCCTGGCCAAGGAGAGGCATGCCGACGTCCCATTCGAGGAGGCAGCCAGGTCCTGGTACGAGAACGTCTATCTCCCGACCGTGGAGGTCATCAGGCGCGCCGGGATTCTGGAGCGTTTCCCTGGGCGGACAGAGGGCGACCTCTATATCTGGGTGCTCGAGCACCACTATTACCTGCGCGAGAAGTACGGCGAGCAGGTGACGCTGGAGGATGCCGCCCAATCCTTCGCCAAGCGGTACGGACGCAGCCGCTTCAGCGCGGTATACGAATGGCTGGCCAGGCAGGTGGCCAGCGTCGCGGGGGTCATCCTGTCATGGGTCAAGCGTTGATTGTCGTCAAAGTGGGGGGCAGCGCCGGCATAGACTACGATGCCGTCTGTGCCGACCTGGCCGCACTGGTTGCGGCTGGCCGGCGCGTGGTGCTCGTGCATGGAGGTTCGGGAGAGACCAACCGGGTGGCCGAAGCGCTCGGACAGCCGCCGCAGTTCATCGTCTCTGAATCGGGCTATGAGAGCCGCCGCACCGACCGGCAGACGCTCGAGATCTTCGAGATGGTCTACTGCGGCAAGATGAACAAGATGCTGGTTGAGAAGCTGCAGAGGTTAGGTGTCAATGCAGTCGGCCTATCCGGCATTGATGGCCGGTTGCTCGAAGGCCCCCGTAAGAAGGCGATCCGCGCTGTGGTCAACGGTAAGACGCTGCTGATTCGGGACGATCTCTCGGGCAAAGTCGAGAAGGTCAATACCTCGCTGCTCACGCTGCTCCTGGATGGGGGTTACATGCCGGTTATCTCTCCGCCGGCGATAAGCTACGAGAACGAAGCGATCAACGTGGATGGCGACCGGGCCTCGGCCGCCATCGCCATCGCTTTGCAGGCAGAGGCGTTGCTCCTGCTTTCCAACGTCCCTGGCCTACTGCGCGCCTTTCCCGATGAGAGCAGCTTGATCCGCCGCATCGAGCACGGCGATGCTGCTGCTGTGGCGGAGGCGCAGACGTGTGCTCAGGGGCGGATGAAGGTGAAGGTGCTCGGCGCTCTTGAGGCAGTAGCGGCGGGCGTGGGCAAGGTGATCCTGGGCGATGCGCGAGTGCAGCACCCGGTGGTCGCAGCGCTCGACGGTGCGGGGACGATAATCGTCTAATCCAGCAAGCACCGGCGCCAATGGCGCCGAGTGATTATGGGCTGCCGCCTGGGCGTGCAGCCCGGATATAAGAGGGAATTCATGCAACCGATTAGCCCGGATTATGCCGCCCTGGAGGATCGCTTCGAGGCGCCCGTCTACCCGAAGCGTGAGATCACGCTGGTGCGCGGACTGGGTGCTCATGTGTGGGACAGCCAGGGAAAGGAGTACATAGATTGCGCCGGTGGGCACGGGGTGGCCAACATCGGCCACTGCAACCCAGAGGTGGTGCGGGCCATCGCCGATCAGGCGGCCACCCTGGTCACCTGCCCCGAGATCTTTCACAATGACAAGCGGGCCCAGCTCTTGCAGCGCCTGGCCCAGTTCACGCCGGCGGGCCTTGACCACATCTTCCTCTGCAACTCTGGCACCGAGGCCGTCGAGGCGGCGATCAAGTTCGCACGAGTGGCCAGCGGCAGGAAGGGCATTGTGGCAACCATGCGCGGTTTCCATGGCCGCACCATGGGCAGCCTCAGCCTCACCTGGGAGAAGGAGTACCGCGAGCCCTTCCAGCCGTTGCTGCTGGATGTGAAGCACGTCCCGTACAACAAGTTGGATGCCATGGAACAGGCATTGGACGATCAGACGGCGGCGGTTGTGATCGAGATCGTCCAGGGTGAGGGTGGCGTTCGGCCAGCCACCACCGAGTACGTGCAGGGGCTGCGGCGCCTGTGCAGCGAGCGTGGTGTCCTGCTGATCGTTGATGAGGTGCAGACCGGATTCGGTCGCACTGGCCGCATGTTCGCGTGCGAGCATCATGATGTGGTGCCTGACATCATGGCGATGGGCAAGGCCATCGGCGGCGGCGTGCCCATGGGGGCGGTCGCCGTCAACGAACGGGTGCGCCAGGCGCTGCACCCCGGGCTGCACGGGTCCACTTTCGGCGGCAACCCGCTGGCATGTGCCGCGGCCCTGGCCTCGCTCGATTTCATCGAGGTCACAGGCCTGCCACGCCAGGCGGCCCAGAAAGGCCAGTACTTCCTGCAGAGGCTGGGCGCCATACAGTCCAGCGCCATTCGTGAGGTGCGCGGCCTGGGGCTCATGGTGGGTGTGGAATGCCGCCAGAAGGTGCAACCCTACCTGCAGGCGCTCATGGAGCGGGGCGTGCTGGCGCTGCCGGCGGGCAGCACCGTTATCCGCTTCCTGCCGCCCCTGGTGATAGACCTGGACGATCTTGACCGCGTCGCCGATACCCTGGCGGCGGTACTCGGCTGATGCAACTCGCGACTGCTCCTGACCCGATCGCGTTGCTCGAAACGATGCTGCGCATCCCCAGCTACTCTGGCCAGGAGGGCGAACTGGCCCGTTACCTGGCTCAGGCAATGCAGGCGCTGGGCCTGCGCTCCCATATAGACGAGGCAGGCAACGCCGTAGGGGAACGGGGCGAGGGACCGGTGCAGGTTGTCCTGCTCGGGCATATGGACACCGTGCCAGGGGCGATCCCGGTGCGCAGGGAGGACGACCTGCTCTATGGCCGGGGCGCCGTTGACGCCAAAGGACCCCTGGCGGCTTTCATCATGGCGGCGGCCGCTGTCGAGGTGCCCGAGCGCTGCCGGCTGACCGTGATCGGCGCCACTGAGGAGGAGGCCGCCACCTCGAAAGGAGCGCGCTTCGCCCTGCTGAGCCACTCGCCGGCGGCGGTCGTCATCGGCGAGCCCAGCGGCTGGGAGCATGTCACGGTCGGCTACAAGGGTCGCCTGCTGATCGGCTATCGGCTGGAACGCGAGGCGAGGCACAGCGCCCGCGACGATGCCAGCGTTATCGAGGAGGCGATCGGCTTCTGGGGCTGGCTGAAAGGCCTGGCCGAGGCCTACAACAGCGGCCGGGAGCGGCGGTTCGACTGCCTGGACTGCGCCATACGCGAGATGGTGAGCGGCAGCGACGGCCTGCACGAGCATGTGCGTATGGAGCTGGCGCTGCGGCTGCCGCCAGGGTTCCAGGTCGAGTCCTTCCAGCAGGCCGCCCGGCAGATGGCCGGGGCGGCACAGGTCGAGTTCAGCGGGCTGGAGCAGGCCTACCGTGCTGATAAGGGCAACGCCGTGGCCAGGGCCCTGGTGCGGGGCATCCGGCTCGCGGGCGGCGAGCCACGCTTCTCAGTGAAGACCGGCACTTCCGACATGAACGTGGTCGGCCCCGCCTGGGGCTGTCCCATCGCTGCTTACGGCCCGGGAGACGCGGAACTGGACCACACGCCCCACGAGCATATCAGCCTGACGGAATACAGGCGCGCCATCGAAGTACTGCGGCGAGCCCTGCAGTTGCTGCTTGCAGAACTCGCCGCTTGAGTTGTTGGCTGGTGTCGGGCCTGCCCCGCCGCTGGCCGCTCAGGCGTACGTGCCCAGCTCCGTCTGCCACTGCAGGAAGTGCACGACGTCGCTGCGCGTGACCATCCCCACCAGCTGGCCATTCTCCAGCACCGGCAACTGATGCACATCGCTGCTTGCCATGCGGGCGAGAAGCGCGTTGCCATCGTCGTTCGGGGACACGGTCAGCAGCTTGGAGGCTGGGGTCATCGCTTCCCTGACCGTGGTGGTGCTCCAGCGGTCGCGCGGGACCTTGCGAATGTCATGCAGGCAGATGATGCCCACGAGCTTGTCCCCATCGAGCACGGGGTAGGCGTGCTGGGTGCGCCTGGTGACGTAGGTCTCGACGAGATCCTCCAGTTTCTCGTCCGGGCTGGCGACGGCGTACTCCTTGCTCATCAGGCGGGAGACGCGTACGTCGGCCATGGCATCGCGCAGCACCAGCTGGCGGTAACTGGAGATGGCGGCGCCACGCAGGAACCAACCGATGAAGATGAACCAGAGGCCGTTGAGCCAGTTGCCGGTGAGCAGGAACAGTATGCCGAGGAAAACGAGCAGGAAGGCCACCGTCTGGCCGGCCCATGAAGCCACGCGCGTGGCCTGGCGCAAGTCATGCGAGATGCCCCAGACGATGGAGCGCAACACCCTGCCGCCATCGAGGGGGAAGCCCGGGACGAGGTTGAAAACTCCCAGGCCGAGGTTAATGAGCGCCAGGTAGTGGAACATAGCTCCGATCGGCGTCCGGCTGCCGACAAGGGCAGCCAGCACGGCATAGACCGCCGCCTGCACGAAGCTGGAGACGGGCCCGGCCACAGCCATGCGGAATTCCTTCCCGGCCGTCTTCGGTTCCTCAGTGATCTCGGCGGCGCCGCCGAAGATGAAGAGCGTGATCCGCGCCACGGGCTCGCCCTGGGCACGAGCGACAACGGAATGGCTCAGCTCATGGAGGAGGACCGACACGAAGAACAGAAGGGCTGTGGCGATGCCGATGACCCAATACTGCCACAGTGGCCAATGCGGGAAGGCAGCGGGAAAGTAGCCAAAGGCCAACGTCCAGACGACGAGGATGAAGATCAGTAACCAGCTTGAATCAATGTAGACGTCAATGCCGAGGATGCGAGCGACACGCCAAGCGCGACCGGCCATGGTGCCCTCCTATGTATGATGACGGCCCGTGCTGCCTCCTGACCCTCAGGAGCGGCTATGCTCTTTGGGCCATTATAGGCGCCGCGCGCTGGCCCCATCAACCCCAAGCAGCGCCTACTTGTGGCGCAAGCACCGGGCACGGTCTGCCGCTATGGCTGCTCCTCTCCCGTCGGTGCTTGCGCATGAACGAGTGCCTTGCAGCGACGCTCGAACTCGCGCCTCGGCAGCAGCACTTTGTGATCGCACTTGAGGCAGCGCAGGCCGATGTCGGCACCGATACGCACCACTCGCCACTGGTAGCTACCGCAGGGATGGGGCTTGCGCAATGTCACAGTGTCGTTCAGCCTGACGTCCATGGGCATGGGCTTCACCTCTTGCTGCGATTGTGCCGCCGCAGGGGGGCTTTGGCAAGCGGCCTTGCCTCGACCCCGGCCGGTGCTAGAATGGTGGTGGAACTACGTTTGCCAAGGAGAGTGCTGATTGGCAGTTGAGATACCTGAAGCGCGCGAACTAGCGGCCAGGATCGTTGATGCGCTGGCGGATCACTTCGGCGAAGACATTCTGATGCTCGACATCCGCGACATGACCCCGCTTGCGGATTACTTCGTTATCGCTAGCTCCACCAGCGAGCGCCAGATGAAGGCATTGGTTGAGGCGCTCCTGGAAATGAGGACGCTATCGGGCCATAAGCCGCGCGTGGAAGGTGAACCTGAATCCGGCTGGGTCCTGCTCGATTTCGGCGGCGTGATCACCCACCTCTTTTCGGGGGAGAAACGCCGGCGCTACCGGCTGGAGGAGGTATGGGGGCAGGCGCACATGGTAGTGCGCCTGCAGTAGTGTTCGGGTCGGCTCAGCCGGCCACTGGCACCCCGTCCACTTCGGGGTCTATGACCTTCTCGTAATCGAAGATCTCGTCGTCCCGGAAGAACAACGCGATCTCGCGTTGCGCCGACTCGGGCGAATCGGAGCCATGGACGAAGTTCTTCTGGACGTCCACGGCATAGGCGGCGCGCAGAGTGCCGGGGGACGCCTTGGACGGGTCCGTTGCGCCCATGATCCTGCGCACCTCGGCGATGGCGTTCGGTCCCTGGACGACCATTGCCGCCAGCGGTCCGGAGGTCATGTAGGCCAGCAGGCCTGGGAAGAAGGGTTTGTCCACATGGGCAGCATAGTGCTGCCTGGCCAGGGATTCGTCCATCGTGATCATCTTGAGGGCCACGATTCGCAAGCCACTGCGCTCAAAGCGGTCTATCACCTTGCCGATAAGGCCGCGCTTCACGCCATATGGCTTCACCAAAACGAGAGTACGCTCCATTGGGCCTCCTGTTGATAGCTGGGCTTCAGCGTCCAGCGATCAGCGACAGGAGGCAGGGACAGGAGGCAGAATCGGCTGCCGCGGGCCTCGTCGCTGAGGGCTGAGCCTTGGCCTCAGGCTGATAGCTACCTAAGTTTGTCGAGCACTCGCTGGTAGGCGTCCAGCGCCGCCCGGTAGTGCCCGGCGCGCATGTGCGCATCGCCGAGCAACTCCATCGCGTCCAGGTCCTCTGTATCGGCGGCGATGACCGTCAGGGCCTGGATCGCCTCATCGAGTTGCTGTTCCGCCTCAACCAGGCGCTGATAGATGGCGAGCGCCCCGGCAAGGTCGTCCTGCTGGTAGGATTGCCAGGCGAGGGCGGTATCGGCCGCCTGCAACTCCGCCGCAACCTGGCCGTCTCCCGGCCGTGCCGCCGCGCCCGGGCGCTGCAGATCTTCGAGCCAGCTAGGCTCCTGCTCGCTCTCAGCGGTGGCAGGGACGCTCTCATCGCTCCCCTCTGGGGCGGGTGCAGCAAGGCGAACGCTGCTCTCGCCGGGCCGAGCCTCGCCCGGTTGGCTTGCCTGGGGGACCGGTGCTGCTGGTGGCGGCTCAGCAGCCTGGGCCGGCTCTTCCCGCAGCCAATCCGGCAATTCGATGTCCAGATCCGATGCTGAGACCGGGGCGCCCGGCTGAGCCCCAAGCAGGTAGTCCGGCAGATCGAACAGCGGGTCGGCGGGAGGAAGGGGCGAATCGGCGCCAAAGAGACGCTCAGCGACCTCATTCAAAGGGTCAATGAGCATCGCGGTGGCGAAGTGCTCCTGGGCATTCTGCTCTCTGCCTTCGCTGCGAGCGATCACGCCCAAGAGCAACTGGGCCTTGAGGCAATCGGCGCGATAGCGCAGGACCGTCTCCGCCTCGGCCTTGGCCTCGGCGAGTTGGCCCTCCTGCCATAGTAACTCGGCCAGGGCCAGGCGCGCGTCCAGGCGATCGGGTTGATCCGCGAGGACGGCTCTGAATTCGGTGATCGCACGCTGAGGCTGATCGCTGTGAGCGTAGATGCGGGCGAGGCCGGGCCGGGTGATCTTCAGCTTGGGGTTCTCTGTCCCGCCCTTACGCTCATACAGGCGCACCAGTTCACCCCGCACCTCGTCGCTGTTGGGAGCGAGTTCGGCCGCCCTGGAGACCAGGGCGATGGCCTGTTCGAGGTCGCCTGCCTGCTCGGCGATCAGGCCGAGGCCGGCATAGGCGACGAAATCCTCAGGGTCGTAGCTGAGCACGGTCTCGAACTCGGCGCTGGCTTCCTCTGGCTGGCCGCTCTCCCACAATGCTTCGCCCAAGCGGCGGTGCATGTGGATATTCTTGGGGTTTTCCTCCAGGACGGCCCGGCAGAGCGCGGCGGCATCATCGAAGCGGTGTTCTTCGATGGCCTGGCCGATCTTCTCACGCACTTGCGCCAGAGATACGCGCGCCATATGCCCCCCAGGTGAGCGATATGCCATTCTAGGGCAAAAGAGTGGCACCCGGCAAGCGCCGCCGGACCTGCGCAGCCTGAGGCGCGGGGCACCGTCGCCGGGGGGTGCCTCAGGCGGCCCCGCCTGAAAGGAAAAGGCCATCCATAAGGATGGCCAGAGGTGGAGATGGCGGGAATCGAACCCGCGTCCAAAGGATTCGCCAGAGAACTTGCTACAGGCTTATCCGGCTATTGTATCTCGCCCGGCGCCGACCCAACCGGCGGGATGGAACCGGGCCAGCCGATGGTTCTTAGCGGTTGCCTATCAGCATCGGCAACCGAGCACTCCGGCTTTGTCATCGCCCCAAGCCGCGCTCCGGAGTGGCTCAACCTGGGGCCTAGCCGCCCGAGGGCGGCTACAGCACCCCTTCTCCCCGCTTACGCGGCGAGAGGGAGCGCCTGCATTTGGTTGTTGGTGCCAGTTATTGGCTTGCCCATGTTACGGAGATAGGCGCTCCGGCCTGCAGTTCGCTGACAGCCTCCCCTGTCGAAGCCTGTCATCCCCTTGCAACATTATTATAGCACAGGGATGCAACAAATCGCTGAAGAGCGCTGCGCTGGCTGGACAATTGCCCCTTCTGGCCGGATAATGGAGTCGGTGTCAGTTTGGAGTAGCTTGAGTGTTTGTTAGGTCATTTGGAGTGCACTATGCCTGTTAGCCGTCGTGGATTGTTGCTCGCTGCCAGGGCTGCGTTGCTCGGTGCCGGATTGAGCCAGTTGCTTGCTGCTTGCTCGGGAAGCAATGCCTCTACTTCGCCCTCGCCTCAGGAGGGCCCTGTTCCTGCCGCCAGTCTGCCGTCGCAACCGCCCGGACCGGGAACTTCTGAGCCGGCTGCGCGGGCGACGACCGTTCAGCAGGCTGAGATGGCGGCCCGTAGAGTGCCGCCGGGCCAGGTTGTGGTTGAGGAGAGTTTCCCCGTCCTCGACCTCGGGCAGGAGCCAGGCGTCTCGCTCGACAAGTGGTCGCTCGAGATCAAGGGTCTGGTCGCCAAGCCGGTGAAGCTGTCCTGGAACGAGTTTCAGGCGTTACCGCACGTTGAGCGGACATGGGATTTCCACTGTGTCACCCGTTGGAGCAAACTGGGTGTGCCTTGGAAGGGCGTCCTTTTCGCCGACATAATCGCCCTGGTCCAACCGAAACCGGAGGTGGTTGCCGTCGTTTTCGAGGGCCGCGACGGTTACACAACGAATGCCTTCTATGACGAGATCGCCAGTAATGAGGCGCTGATCGCCGACCAACTGGATGGGCGACCGCTGCCGCTTGAGCATGGCGGTCCGGCCCGGGCGGTGATCCCGTTCCTCTACGGCTACAAGAGCGCCAAGTTCCTGTCCGCCATTCGTTTCGAGGATCACGACATCCCCGGTTACTGGGAGGCGCGTGGCTACAGCAACCACGCCGACCCATGGAAGCAGGAGCGCTTCGACTAGCCCGCTGGGAAGGCAGGCAGTTCGTATCGGCGCTGTTGAGAGAGAGGCTCGAGAACCTTAGCTCAGGCCGCCTATGCTGGTGGTCAGTAGAGATACAAGTGGAGGATGAGATCATGGTGAGGAAATTGAGCCGCAGGCGGGTGCTGTCAGGTGGCGGCATCGCGCTGGCGGTAAGTGCACTTGCCGCCTGTGGCGGATCGGCTCCGGAACCGAGCCCCACGCTGCCACTTGCCACCTTGCCGGCGGCGGCACCCACCGCCACCACCGTTCCGCCGACTATGGCGGCGGCTGGCACGGCCACGGCGGCCTCGCCCACCAGTGAGGTACAGGCCCCGACGGCGGTGCTGCCCACCGTGCCGCCGGCGCCGGCAACTGCTCCCGCCGCGAATACGGCGCCGCCGACCTCGGCGCCGGAACCAACGGCGAGCGCGGCGGCCGGGCCAGCCTATCTGGCGGCGGTCCACGGAGCGTCGCCGGCGGCGATCACCGAGGCGGCGATCCAGGCCATCGGTGGCATAGAGCGTTTCGTCAAGCAGGGCGACGACGTCATCGTGAAGCCCAACATGTGCGTCTCCTACTACGGTCCCGAGTACGCGGCGACCACGAACCCGGAGGTGGTCGCCACGATCGTGAAGCTGTGCAAGGCCGCCGGTGCCAAGCGCGTGCGGGCGATGGACTTTCCCTGGGGCGGCCGGGCCGAGGACGCCTACAAGACGAGCGGCATCCAGGCCGCAGTTGAGGCGGCCGGCGGTGAGATGGAACTGATGGCGCACGCCAAGTACAAAGAAGTGGACTTCCCGCCGGAGAGCCGCGACATCCGGCATTGGCTGGTGTACGAGGATGCTGTCAAGGCCGATGTCATTATCAATGTGCCGATCGCCAAGCACCACGGCAGTTCCGTGCTCACCCTGGGCTGCAAGAACCTGATGGGCCTGATCGAGCAACGCAACCTCATCCATGTCAATCTGCACCAGCGGATCGCGGACCTGGTGACCCTCTTCAAGCCGAAGCTCACCGTCGTTGATGCCGTGCGCATACTGGTGGCTAATGGGCCTTCGGGCGGCGATCTCAACGACGTGAAGAAGATGGACACGGTGATCGCCAGCCACGACATTGTCGCTGCCGACGCTTACGCCGTCCGCTTCTTCCCGTTTGCCGACATCGAGAAAGTGGCCTATATCAAGCTGGCTGGCGATATGGGCTTGGGCACCTACGACCTCGCGTCTGTGGACGTGCGCGAGTTGAGCATCTGACGGGGCGCCGTTGCTGTTTCACATGTCGGCAAGCGGCGTGCGCCAATCCCTGCTGATGGTGATTCTATGCCTGTGAACCCGAGGGCGCGTCGCTGGTCCGCTTGGCGCTGGGCGCGCCTGGGCGTACGCGGCTTGGCCCTGGCCGTATACCTGGTTCTGTTTGTGCTCGTGGCCAGACGTGGACTGGCAGCCGCGCCTCTGCGCCTGCCCTTCCTGGTTGACCCGCTGTTCGTTGTAGCGGCATCGCTGAGCGCTCGCCGTCTCGTCGCCGGCGGCCTGCTGGCTCTCATCGTTATCGCGCTAACGCTGGTCTTTGGCCGTGCCTGGTGCGGGTGGCTATGCCCGGTGGGGATCACGCTGGATCTGCTCAGCATCCGGCCGAAGCGGACAGGGCCGCGTACCCTGCCTGACCGTCTGCGCTGGCTGAAGCATTTCGTGCTCATCTCGCTCCTGACAATGGCGGTTCTGGGCAGTACCTTGTTGCTCATACTTGACCCGCTGGTCCTCGCCACACGCACGCTGGCAGTGGCCGTCTGGCCGGCGCTCAGTGCTGCCTTCACGGCGAGCGAGTCGTTCCTCTACCGGGTGCCTTTCCTGCAGGGCCCGCTCGTGCAGCTGGAGACGACACTCCGCAGCGGCGTCCTGCCGGACTTCCAGCCATTCTACCGCCTCAACCTGGTGGTCGGCCTGTTCGCCATCGGCATCGTCGCCCTTGAGGGCATCGGCTCGCGCTTCTGGTGTCGCTCGCTTTGCCCGCTGGGGGCGCTGCTGGCACTGGAAAGCAAGCTGGCCCTGTTCAAGCGGCGGACTAACAGCCACTGCACCCAGTGCGGGCGGTGCGAACGCGTCTGCCCGACGGGGACGATAGCGGGGAAGAGCTTTGCCAGCGACCCCTCGGAGTGCATCATGTGCCTCGAGTGCGCCCGCGTCTGCCCTGTTGACGCCATCGAGTTCGCGCCCAGCTTGCAGCCGGCCGGGCGGCGGACTTACGACGCTGGCCGGCGGGAGCTGATCGGCGGTCTTCTCGGAGGGGCGGCGCTGGTGTCGCTTATGGGCGCTTCGGAGAAGAGTGGTGATCAGGCCAACTTCCTGCTCAGGCCGCCGGGAGCTTTGGACCCTGGCTTCCTCGAGGCATGCACGCATTGCGGCGAATGTATGCGGGCCTGCCCGACCTCGGGCCTGCAGCCGGCACTATGGGAGGCCGGCCTGAACGGCCTTTTCTCACCGGTGCTTGTGCCGCGCTTGGGGTACTGCGACTATAGCTGCAACCGCTGCGGCCAGGTTTGCCCCACAGGGGCGATACCGCGGCTGGCGCTGGCGGAGAAACGACGCTGGGTGATCGGGAAGGCGTTCATAGACATGCAGCGCTGCCTGCCCTGGACGGGGGACAGCCCCTGCTCGGTGTGCGAGGAGATGTGTCCCCGGCCGGAGAAGGCCATCTACCTGGAAGAGGTCACGGTTCAGCGCCCTGACGGCTCCAGCATGCAGTTGCGCCGGCCTCATGTGCGGCGCGAGTTGTGCATTGGCTGCGGCATCTGCGAGGCCAAGTGCCCTGTGAAGGGGGCGGCGGCCATCCGCGTGTACAATGTGGGCGATGAGCGGGCGATGGAGCGGGTGCTCAGTTGAGGGGATGCGCCAGTGCGTCGGCCAGACCTGGCAGCGGCGAGAGTGGCAGCGGTCGTGAGTCCATGTTGCATTAGCCGTCGGCACGCGATATGATATTGGTGCTGCTGGGAGGGATGGCAGAGCGGCCGATTGCGGCGGTCTTGAAAACCGTTGTGGGACTTGTTCTCACCGGGGGTTCGAATCCCTCTCCCTCCGCCAGGTGCACTGGGGAGATGCCAGAGTGGTCGAATGGGATCGCCTGCTAAGCGATTGAGGGGTCTTTAAAGCTCCTCCCAGGGTTCGAATCCCTGTCTCCCCGCCTAGCGGTACGCGTGCAATAGGGCATGCGCCTGTACCTCAATTGGATAGAGGAACGGTCTACGGAACCGTTTGCTGAGCGTTCGAGTCGCTCCAGGCGCACCTTTCCCCGAACGGGTGGCTTTTCAGGCCACCCGTTTTCATTGCCTAACCCTCTTGACCCTACCCCTCCACCTGGATAATCTTCGCCTGCTGCCCAAGGGCCACTACGAGCGCCAGCGTAAGCGCGGCAGGGAGAGGGATATGGACACCGTACGGGTTGGCATCGTCGGCTGTGGCCGCATATCCGTGCTACACGAGATGGGCTATCGCGGCCGCAACGACGCTCGCATCGTCGCCGTCTGCGACACAAACAAGGGCCGGGCCCAGGAAAGGGCCAAGGCCTGGGGCGTGAGCAAGGTCTACACCGACTACGAAGACCTCCTGGCCGACCCTGAGGTAGACCTGGTCGAACTGCTTGTGCCTCACCATCTGCATGCGGACATGACTGTAGCCGCCTGCCAGGCCGGCAAGCACGTGTCGGTGCAGAAGCCGATGGCGCTCAGTGTTGCTGAAGCGGAGCGCATGATCGCCGCCGCCAAGAAGCAGGGCGTCCTGCTGCGGGTCTACGAGAACTTCGTATTCTACCCGCCTCACGTCCGGGCCAAAGAGATGATCGAGGCCGGCGAGATTGGCGAGCCGCAGATGATCCGTCTGCACGTCGGCACCGGCACCAGCAAGACGGAGTGGCACGTGCCGCTCAGCGCCTGGGTGTGGCGTTTCGACGAGCGCAAGAGCGGCGGCGGCCCCTTGATCTTCGACCACGGCTATCATCTCTTCTCCCTGGCCCGCTACCTGATGGGCGACGTGGCGCGAGTGTATGCCTGGATTGACAAGAGCCCGGTAGGCGGGCTGGTGCCGCGACAGTTGGCTCAGGTTGACGCCCCTGCCACAATCATGTTCCAGTTCAAGTCCCCACGCCGGTACGGCGTGCTCGATTTCGTCCACACCCCCGACATGGTCATGGACTCGATCTACTACGCCGACGATGACCGCCTGGAGGTGATCGGAGAGAAGGGGATCATTTTCGTCAACCGCTGCACCGCGCGCACCGTTGACCTGCCGCCGCTGATGCTCTTCCGTGACGGGGTCACGAAGCCGGTGCCGGTAGATCGCTATGAATGGCACGACAGCTTCGTCGATTGCACCCGCCACCTCATTCAGGTACTCACCAACGGCGGCCGGCCAGTGCTCGATGGCGAGGAAGGCAAGGCTGTGCTCCAGTTCGTCCTGGCGGCGCATATCTCGGCGCGGGAGGGGCGTGAGGTGCGGCCCGATGATGTCACTTAGCCTCCCCGCGCTCACGCGTCGGTGCGCGGGCCCAGGTGCCCTGCCCTTAGGAGCGGAGCGGGCGGGCTAAGGGCGCAGCCAGAGCAGGAGGCGAGCCCTGAGAGCCCTCGCGGGTGACTGCACAGGAACGCTGCCTGACCGGGCTGGCGGCCAGCTTTCGTCTCGGCGCGCCGGCCCTTATCTGGTGTTTGGCGCCAGCCGCCCAGCCGATCCGATCACCAGAAGGGCAGTGCCTTCGCGGCGATCAGGCTGCCCGGGAGCGACGTGCGCTGGGGAGGGAAGCGGGTGACTCAAAAAGGGCGAGGCCCCCGGAGTTCCGGAGGCCTCGCAAGGCATCTCGACGCCTGGTCGAACTAGCCGAAAAACACCTTCGCCGTCTCGTAGAGGTCCATGTCGAGGGTGCGGTTCCTGGCGAGCGCAACCTCGAGGGGTACGTCCACGATCTTGGAGCATTGCAGCGCGGGCATGTAGCCCCACTTTCCCTCTTTCACCATGTCAGCGGCGCGCACGCCCAGGCGCAGGCCCAGCATGCGGTCGAAAGCGGATGGCGTCCCGCCGCGCTGCACGTGGCCAAGCTGCATGGCGCGGGTTTCGTAGCCGGTCGCCCGTTCCAGATGCTCGGCTAGCGTCTGGCCGACGGCGCGCTTGGCAAGGGCGATGTGCCCAAAGGCGTCGCGGGCGTCGGTGACATCCTCTTTCATGCCCTGGATCTCAGCGCCTTCAGCGACGACGATCACCCCGAAGCGCTTGCCTTCGGCATAGCGCTTCTTGAGCGTGGCGACGATGTCATCAATGTTGACCGATTGCTCGGGCACGCAGATGTAGTCGGCCCCGCCCGCCATGCCGGCATAGAGGGCGACCCAGCCGGCATGCCGGCCCATCACCTCAAGCACGAGCACGCGATGGTGCGAAGCGGCGGTCGTATGCAGCCGGTCCATCGCATCCACGGCAACGCCGACAGCCGTATCGAAGCCGATGCAGAACTCAGTGCCGCCAACGTCGTTGTCCATTGTCTTGGGCACGCCCACGCAGTGCACGCCGTGGTCGCGCCAGAGCTTGAGCGAGACGCTCTGCGTGTCGTCCCCGCCGATGGCGACGATCGCATCCAACCCCAGAACCTTCACGTTATCCAGGGTTTTCTGGAGGTCGCCTTCTTTCTTGAAGGGGTTCGTGCGCGAGGACCCAAGGATCGTCCCGCCCACGTGGAGGATGCCGGTCACGCGATCGGGCGTGAGTTCGATGACGTCGCCGTCAACCAGGCCGCGCCAGCCGTCGAGTATGCCGGTGACCTTGTAGCCGTGCTGGTAGCAACGGCGCGCCACACCTCGGATAGCCGGGTTCAGACCAGGGACATCGCCACCCCCGGTCAGCACTCCAACGTTCATACCTCTACCTCCTAGTAGGTGAACCGCCTGCCGCGGCCCCGGGACTACTCGATGGGCTTGAAAGCCTGTTGGGGCCCGCTGGCGGCGGCCGGAAACTGCCGTGATGACTGAGCTGAGATGGCCTTGCCGCTTGAGCCGAACAAGCGGATCTTCTCGCGCACCCGCCGCTTGACCTCTTCGCGCGCCGGGGCCAGCACCTTGCGCGGGTCGGGCTCGTTCGGGTGGCTGGCGGTCTCAGAGCGCATCACCTCAGTGAAACCGTCGGCCAGATAGGTGCCGACGTTCACCTTGGCAATGCCGCACTCTATAGCTGCCTGGACGCTCGCATGCTTCACGCCCGAGGACCCGTGCAACACAAGGGGCACTGAGGTGGCAGCAGCGCACGCTTTCACACGATCAATGTCGAGTTCCGCCTCGCGCTCGAGCATGGCGTGAACGGAACCGACAGCGATCGCCAATGAGTCGCAACCACTGCGCCGGACGAACTCGCCCGCCAGGGTGGGATCGGTCATCGCCGAGGCGACCTGCGTCGAAGAGACGTTGTCGCGGCTCTGGAGCACCTGGCCCAGTTCGGCCTCCACCGGGATGCCGCAGGCGTGGGCAGCGCGGGCGATGAGGGCAGTGGTGGCCACGTTCTCCTCGAAAGGCTTGGCCGATCCGTCGAACATCAGCGAGGTGAAGCCGGCGCGCAGGCAGCGCATGTTGGATTCGAAGCTGGCGCCGTGGTCGAAATGCAGCACAACTGGAACCGAGGCCAACTCGGCCCCTGTGCGCACGATGGCCGCCAGATACTCCAGCCCGCCATAGCGGATGGCACCTTCGCTGAGCTGGACGATGACCGGGGCCTGCTCCTCTTCCGCGGCCTCGATGATGGCCTGCACCATCTCGAGGTTGTTGGCGTTGAAGGCGCCGACGGCGTAACGCCCCTGGCGCGCCTGTTCGAGCATCAGTTTGCTGGTGACTAGCGGCATTGACAACCTCGCGGCAATTCACTCACGTTGAACCGCTCCGGGCAAAGAAAAACGGACCCGGCATCCCAGCCTCGGGTCCAGCCACCTCCCAACGATAGCAGTAGCGGTTCAGTTAGTCAAACAGCGAGGGTGTTGCAGTCCGGCTCGCCGGCGATGTAGCGCAATAGCCTGGCGGCGAGGCGCGCGTCCTCCAGGGCGTCATGGGCGCGGTATTCGCCCAGGTGGCAATCCTTGGCGGCGTTGCGCAGGGAGTGCCAGCGCAGCGAACCGTGGCGCGTGTCCCACTGGCCCGCCCACTCCGAGTAAAGCTGCATGATGCACTCGACCCGGAGCTCCGGCAGGACCATGCCCCAGGCTCGCGCCGTTTGCCTCAGCAGGCGCAGGTCGAAGGCGGCGTTGTAGGTGCAGACCAGGCGGCCGGCAATCACGGCCAGCAACTGCTCGAGCACAGCGATGCCCGTGGGCGCGAGGCTCACGGCCTCGTTGGTGATGCCATGGATAGCGATGGCATCGGCTGGGATGGGCCGCGTCGGGCGGATGAGGCTGTGGAAGACGACGTTGCCGCGAGTGTCGACCGCGCCAACCTGCACCGCCTGGTCCCAAGGGCCGATGCCGGTCGTCTCCAGGTCGAGCACGACGGGGTCCTGGGCCAGCCAGGCGCGGGCGCGCTCGACGAAGCGAGTGCGGCGATCGCGGTCAATCATCATTCCTCCAGCTAGGGGTAGGTAAGAGAACACGGACGAACGCCGAGAGGCACGGGTGAACGCCGGTTAGCAAGGGGTTCCCCATCCAGTGTCTCGCAATATCGGCGTGAATCTGCGTCCAGCCGCGTTCATCTGTATTCCTTTGCTCGGGCAACCTAGCCACGGGCGCTGGCCGGCTAACACCGGCTTCGCATGCGGCCCCTCATTTCGATTGGGCGTAGGTGTCAAGCGCCGCTCTCAGGTAGGCGAGCAGCCCTTGCACGTCATCGGCGCTGAAGACGGCAGGTTGGGCGCAGAAGGCCGGGCTCGTCGTCAGGATCGCCATGTAGGAACCCGACACGTAGCCGGTGAGCACGTAGTGCTGGGTCCCACCTGCCGCCGTCTGATCCCACACGACCCAACCCAGGCTGCTGCTCTCGTCGGCCAGGTAGGCGATGCGGCTCGGGTTGTCGCCGGCCAGGTACACGTCCACCTGGTCCAGGCTGGCGCTTACTGCGGTGCCGGCCGGTCGCCTCACCAAGTATAGCACGGCAGCCATTGATGGGTCATTGCAGTAGACGAGCGGCCCGTTCACGCCAGTGAGTTCGCTCGCCTGCCAGGTCGGCGGCAGCAACATCCGGGCGCCCGAGGGCAGGGTGACGACACTGGCGCCGGCAAGCAGCGCAGCGAACCTGGGCGCGCAAATGCCTGGCGGTGCTGTTGGCTGCGCTGTCGTTGTGGCTGTTGGCGGGGGCGTAGCAGTGGCCGTAGCCGTCGGGGGCGGCGTAGTTGTCGCAGTCCGGGTCGGTGTGGCCATAGGCGTGGCGCTGGGCGTAGGCAGAGGCGTCCGGGTGGCAGTGGCCGTGCTTGTCCGGGTCGCCGTCGGGCTTGGCCGTGGCGTCAGCGTCGCGGTCGGCGTCCAGGTCGCGCTGGGCGATGGTGAGGGCGTGCTGGTAAGCGTAGCCGTCGCTGTGGGGCTGGGTGTCGGCGTCAGGCTGGCGGTCGCCGTCGGCGTCGCACTGGGCGTCGCCGTAGCTGTCGCTGTGTCGGCGATAGTCGGCGTCGCAAGAGGCGTGGCGGTCGGCGTGTATGTTGGCAGGGTCTCGGTTGCTGTCGGCGTGGGCGCCCTGGTCGCAGTGGCAACGGACGGCGTGCTCAGGCTACTGGTGGCGGTGGTCACGGCGTAGGCGAGCGATTGCGTTGGGATCACCAGTTCCTGGCCTACGGCGAGCAGATTGGGGTCGGCCAGATGGTTGGCGGCGAGCATCTGCTCGGTAGTCACGCCGAAGCGGCCGGCAATGCCGCTCAGCGTATCACCGGCCTCGACCACATAGACGATGGGCTGGGGCACGGCTGTGGCTGCCGGTGTGGATACTGCCCGGCCGGTGGCCGTGGCGGTACTGGCCGGGGTAGGGGTGCGCGTGGGCGGGGTGATGATGCGGCTCTTGGTCGGCTGGTACGAGGGTGGCATCGGTAGGTCGCAGCCGGCCAGGAGGACGGTGATGCCCGCCAAGGCGATGACCATCGCCGCCAGGAGCGGCTGAGCGAGAGGACGCCGGCGCCGCCCGGCCGGCGAAGGCGCGGACAGCCGCCGAGGGCACCGGTTTTTCAGCCGCTGCGCAGTGACAAAAGGATTACGCAAACTTTACGCGATCCTGTCTCGGTCCTGCCCGATAGTGCCTAAAGAAGCGCTGTCCAGTTGCCGATACGTACTTGAGCGACAAACACTGCTGCAGGAGACTGCGCATGCGCCTGCTTTCTCTGCTCAGCCGGCTGATCTTCTTCGGTGGCGGCCTGTTCATCCTGCTGTTCGGCGCCATCGCCGGCGTCATGAGCGGCAACATGCTTGTGACCTTTGTCCTGCCTGCCGTCGGTCTCTTCTTCATGGCCAAGGGCTTGTGGATCGCCGCGATCGTGGGCTAGCAGGAAGGCTCGCCCCTAGCGGCCGGTGTAGCCGAACATCGCCGGCGGCAGGCTGAAGCCGGCCATCTCCAGGCGCGGCGTGAAGCGCGGCCTTATGCCCGTGGGCGCCAGCCTGCCGATCACCCTGCCGTTCTCCAGGCCAGTTTGCTGGAAGGTGAAGATGTCCTGCATGACGATCGTGTCACCTTCCATTCCCGTGACCTCGGTCACCTGCACCACTCTGCGCACGCCATCGGACATGCGCTGGAGATGAACCACCAGGTTGATCGCTGAAGCCACCTGCTCCCGGATGGCCCTCAGGGGCAGGTCCATCCCCGCCATGAGCACCATTGTCTCCATGCGGCGCAGGGTGTCCCGCGGGCTGTTGCTGTGGATGGTCGTCATTGAGCCGTCGTGGCCGGTGTTCATCGCCTGGAGCATGTCCAGGGCCTCGCCACCGCGCGCCTCGCCGACGATTATGCGGTCCGGCCGCATGCGCAAGGCATTGATCACCAACTGGCGGATCGTCACCTGGCCTTTGCCCTCGATGTTGGGTGGGCGCGCCTCCAGGCGCACCACGTGCCGCTGGCGCAGCTGCAGTTCCGCCGCGTCCTCGATCGTGATGATGCGCTCGTTGTCGGGCAGGAAAGCGCTGATGACGCCCAGCAGCGTCGTCTTGCCCGTGCCAGCACCGCCGGAGATGATGATGTTCAGGCGCGACTTCACGCAGGCCTCCAGGAACTGCACCACGTCGGCGGTTAGGGTGCCGAAGAGGATCAGGTCCTGGGCTGTGTAGGGGATGCGCGCGAAGCGACGAATGTTCAGCGTCGGCCCGTCAATCGCCAGCGGTGGGATGACGGCGTTGACGCGCGAGCCATCCGGCAGGCGGGCGTCCACCATCGGGGAGGATTCGTCAATGCGCCGGCCCAAGGGGCTGATGATCCGCTGGATGATGCGGATGACGTGCTCGTCGTCCTGAAAGGTGACGCCTGTTTCGTACAGCTTGCCCTTGCGCTCCACGTACACCTGCTTCGCCCCGTTCACCATCACTTCGGTGATGGAGTCGTCGTGCAGGAAGGCGTCAATCGGCCCGTAGCCCAGGATCTCGGCGGCGATCTGTTCGAGCAGTTGTTCGCGCTGGGCCCGGTTCAGGATCAGTCCGCTCTCGCTGACGGCGGCGTCGAAGAGGACGCGGATGTCCTCGCGCAGTTGCACCGGGTCCAACTCGGTCGGATCCTTGCCGCGCCTCCCGGACTGCTGCGAGATGAGCTGGCTCTGCACGCGGTTTTTCAGGCTCACGTAGGGCTCATCCAAGTAGTAGTACTGAGCCTGGCCCAAGCCGGCGTCGCGTTCGAGCGCCCCTTTTGGCTCGACCTGCTGTTCTGGTGCCGCCACCTGCCTGCGGAAGAGCGCCATTTCTAACCCCTTTCCAAGGCTACTTGATCCAAATCGGGTCCCAATCGTTGTAGTCGTTGTTGCTCAGAATTGTCTGGCCCGTGCCGTCCGGGTTCATGATCCAGATCTGCTGGTGGCCGGATACGGCATTGGACCAGTAGACGATCTTGCTGCCATCAGGGGACCAGGAAGGGTGTTTGTGCCACTCCCAGGTGCCCTTTGTCAGGTCGTGCACTTGCTTCCCGTCCACCGTAGCTGTCCAGATGTCGTCCACGCCCGTCTGCTCCGACACGAAGGCGATGGTGTAGCCGTCCGGGGACCACACGGGGTCGTAGCAGATGTTGTCCAGTTTGGTCACCTGGCGGTTGGCCGCTGCTTTGGTCGTATCCATCACCCAGATCTGAGCGACGCGGTTGTTGCCGGCGGCGGTGTAGAGCTGCCAGCGGCCATCGGGCGAGATCGCCTCTCTCGCGCGCAGTTCGTCATACTCGGTGCGCCCCCAACGCGCGAGCGGTGCTGGCCGTTGGTTGCTGCCGTCCGGGTTCATCAGGTAAAGCTGGGCGACGCCCTCGCGGTCGGTCCAGAAGGCGATCTGGCCCTTATAGGTGGCGAGCGGCTGCGGCGTCGGCTCGGGCGTAGGAGTAGGTATGAGCGCCGGGCTCCACTGGAATGGCGTTGGCGTCGGCGGCGCCGTCGGCGTTGGCGTGGGTGTGAGCGCCAGGGTCAACTCCAGCCGCTTGGCGCTGGCTGCCGAGACGTCCGGTCCCGTGAGGCGCTCGGCCGCTGCGTAGTCGTTGATCGCTTCCATGGGCTTGCCGGCGGCCTCGAAAGCGGCTGCCCTGGCCATGTAGGCGTCGTAGAGCATCTGGGCAACGGTGCCGTCCATGTAGTTGAAGCGGGCGTCGTAAAGCGCCTGCAGGTAACCGATCTCCTCGTCCAGGTGTTTGGCATTGGCGGCATCGTTGGCGGCGAGGAACAACTGCGCCAGCCTGCGCTCGGCCGCGGCCTTGCTATCGCCGGGCCGCTGCACCAGGGCCTTGGCGAACCAGTCCATCCCGGCGCGTACGGCTGCCGGGTCGCCCTTGGCGCCTTCGATGCTCGTGACGCCAAGGCTGAAGTAGCAGTGATAGAGCCTCTCGGCCAAGTCCGCCTTGCGATAGTCGGGGTATGCTTGGGCGATGGCTTCGAAGCGCTGGGCGGCCGTTGCCCAGTCCCCGGCCGAGAAGGCGGCCTCCGCCTGCTGCCAGGACGACTCGGCCGTCACCGACTGCCTGGCCTGAGCGAGCAGGGAGTCCACATCGCGGTAACCGGGCTGGCGGCGCTCGATGTCCTCGAGGAGCGGGATGGCGCCGGCCCAATCCTGCTTGGCTATAAGGCTTGTGGCTTGCTGGTAGGTGACGGCGAGTTGCCAGCGCTCATTGGCCTTCTTCAGCAGCGCCTTGATCTCCTCGTCGTAGGGGAAACGGGCGAGCAGGTCCTGCAAAGTGGCGATCGCCTGCGTGTACTGGCCGGCGGCAAGCTGCGCCTGCGCCTGCTGCAGGAGGTTGCCGCGCTCGGCGGTCACGGTGGCGTTGGCGTCAGGCGTGGCCACGGGCGCTGGCTGGGAACTGGCGCTGGCGTTCGCCCATATGAGGTAGCCAAGAACGACCAGGCAGGCAGCCAGCGCTGCCCAGAGGGAGATGCGCCGCAGCGGCAGGCGCCGTCTGGCCCTCTGGACCTTGGCGCCCTGAGCCTGATCCAGCGATAGGCGCAGGCGCACCTGCTCCAGCAGTTGGCCGATCGCGGTCGCCGCCTCGGCATCGCCGCTGTATTGCTCCAGGAGCCTGGTGTAGGCCTGCTCCGCTTCGTTCCAATGACCCAGCTGCGAGGCGTTCAGGCCCTCATAGTAGAGCGGGTCCTGCTGCCACGCCTTGCTGTTGGTGCTGGATGCCGTCAAGACTGCTCTCCTCTCGCTAACTCTGCTTTCATTTGCTGCAACTAATGCGCCATCTGGTAGAGCATCTGTTGCAGCCGGGGGATGGCCGGGCCCAGGATAACGATGAACAGCGATGGGAAGGTGCAGAGCACAAGCACGAACACCATCTTGAAAGGAGCGGAACGGGCCCGCTCCTGCGCCTTCTGCCAGCGGATCACGCGCATCTGGTCGCTCTGGGTGCGCAGGACCTGGGCGATGCTCACGCCGAGTTGCTCCGCCTGGATGACCACGGCCACGAAGGCCGACAACTCCGGCACTTCCGTCCGTTGCACCAGGTGGCGCAGGGATTCAGGGCGGGAGATGCCCATGCGCATCTCGCGCACGGTGCGGCCCAACTCCCGCGTCAGTACGTTATCCCAGCGCTCGCCGACGCGCAGCATCGCCGCTTCCAGCCCGAGGCCGGACTCGACGCAGACGGTGAGCAAGTCGAGCACGTCGGGCAGGGCGCGCGAGATCAGGTGCTGGCGGGACTTGATGCGGCGGCTCAGCCAGAAGTTGGGCAACAGGTAGCCGACGAGGCCGGCGAGCACGATCTCGGCCAGGTTGATCAGGGAGAGATGGGGGCTGCGGCTGGTGACGAGAAAGGCCAGGAAGAGGCCCAGTGCGGCCAGAAGCAGCTTCAGGCCCATGAGGTCGAGCACGCTGAGGTTACCCGGGTTGCCGGCCAGGAGCAGCGTGTGGCGCAGGGCCTCCAGGTTACCGCGCGGCGATAACCGGCCCAGAAGCCTCAGGAACCCATGCAGGAAGGGCGAGATGGCCCTATCCCAGAAGGAGCGGCTGAGTTCTTCTTCGGCCACGGCCTGTACCTGCGCCTGAGCCGTGAGGCGCTCGGCGACCGGGTTGCGCCGCGGCCGCAAAGCCATCGCCACCGCGAGGGCGCTGAGTAGCGCCAACCCCCCGACCATGAGTGTGCCGTAGGTGTAAAGCAACCCCTGGTTCATGCGCTAGACCTCGATATCCACAATGCGGCGCAGGAGCATCGCGCCAACGATGATGCCGGCCGCGCCCATAAGGCCAAGGGCGATGGGCAGCCCGCGCATGTAGTCGGGCGAGATTATGAACATCACCACGAGCAGGAAGACGGGCAGGAGGCTGAGGATCCAGCCGGTTAGCCGCTGTTGGGTGGTGAGCACCCGGATCTCGCCCACTATGCGTACACGCTCGCGGATCGTATCGCCAACCGTCTGCAGGATCTCGGCCAGGTTGCCACCGACCTCGGCCTGGATGTTGATCGAGGTGACGATGAAAGCCCAGTCGTCGTTCTGGATGCGCTCCACGGAGTTGTCCAGGGCGACGGAGAGGGGCAGGCCAAGCTGCACCTGACGCACGATACGGCCGATTTCCTGCGAGGCGGGTGGCGGCATCTCGCCGACGACCACATTCATCGCCTGCAACACGCCGTAGCCGGCACGCAGAGCGCCGACCATGAGGTTGATCATGTCGTTCAGTTGCTTGGCGAATGCCTTGCGGCGGCTGCTGGCGCGGCCACTCAGCCAGACGCGCATGAGCAGTATGGCCAGGATGGCGAGCATGGCGGAGAGCAGGAGCGAGCCACGAATGTAGCCGACGAGCACGCCCAGGGCCACCAGCCCGATGACGATGAGCATGTATTCGGGGACGCTGAGGGCGAGGTCGGCCCGCTCCAGGTCGCGTTCGATGCCGCGCGCCAGCGACATGCGGTTGATGATGCGGCTGATCAGGCCCGGCTGCTTGCGGCGGGCACGGGCCGCTTCCTCCTCGGCGCGCTGCATCGCCAGCATTACGTCCAGGCGGTCCGCTGCCTGCCCGTGAACGCCGATGAAATGGCGCAGGGCGAGAAAGAAGCAGAGCACGGCGAGGGCGACAACGAAGCCGGTGTAGACGACCAGCGAGCGTTCCACGCCAGTCGTGTCCGACAGGCGGGACATTATGAAGTCTAGCCACTCAATCACTGGCATGGTTCACCTCATCGGGCCCGATCGCCGGGGCGTTCGCATCGCCCAAGTTCATTCTCCCCACTCTAGCGTCCCCCGCGCCGGAAAAGCGGGAAGCGCCCTCGCGCTTTCACGGGGGCAGCCACCTCGGCGGCGAGTTTCTGGGCCAACTGGCGCACGTTCCGGGCCAGCGGCTTGTTTTCGTGGCTGAGCACCAGGGGCACGCCGCGGTTGACCGAGTAAGTCACCAGGGCGCTGTCGTCCCCGAGCGTCGCATAGGCACTGAGGCCGAGGGTGCGCTCGATCTCCTTCACCTCGATCCCACCGACGAGATCGGCGCGGTTGATGACGAGCCTGGTCTTGCCGGCGGCAGCGCCGTCCTCGCGTGCCATCTGCAGGAAGAGGCGCGCCGCCCGCAACGAGGTCATCTCCGGCGTGGTGAGGAGCAACACCGTGTCCGCCGCTGCCAGAAGAGCATCCAGCCGCGCGTCCTGCCAGTTGCCAGTGTCAACCACAATCCAGGCGTACTGCCTGGGCAGGGCATTCAGGATGGCGGACAGGTGCTCGGGCTTCAGGCGTTCGGCCGCCTGCTGGTCGGTGGTGGCCGCCAGCACGTGCACGCCCGAGGCATGGCGGACCATGGCCTCGTCCAGCACCTCTGGCTCGAGCGAGCTTACCTGGTCCACGAGGTCGGCGATGCTGTGCTGCGGGTTAAGGTTGAGGTCAATCTCCGTGTCCCCGAAGATGAGTTGGCCGTCCACGAGGGCGACGGGGGCTTGCGAGACCTGCCTGAGGGCGACGGCGAGGTTGGTGGCCAGCATCGTCCGGCCGACGCCGCCCTTGAGGCTGGTGACGGCGATGATGCGGCCCTGGTACTGAGGCCGGACGGCGCCCGTGGCCCCACGGGTGAGATCGTCAATGGTCTGGATCAGGCTGGAGCGGCTGAACTCGAAGGGCAGGAAGGCGCGTGCCCCGGCGAGCAGAGCCTGGCGGATATAGTCGGCATCGGCCGGGTCGGCCAGGACGACCAGGGGGACGTCGTACAGCCGCTGGTGCAGGGCCTGTACTGGCGCCAACGGGTCGCTCGGAGCCAGCCTCTGGTCCACCAGCAGCAGGTCGAGCAGGCCCTGCACGCCGAGGACGTAGGCGTCGTCGAGGCTCTCGCTGCTGCGCAGAAGGCGGTAGGTGGGGTTGCCAGCCATGGCCTCGGCAAGGCGCTGGCGCAGAGGCTCATCGCGGCTGAGCAACATAATCTGTTTGATTCGGCCTTTATCCACTATTCCCGTTCCCCTGAGATTCTGCCGGCGTCCTCACGCACCGGCGCATCGGGCCTCATGCACCGCGTCTTCCGCGTCCGCAGTGCGGGACCATACACCCCTCGGCTCGCATCGTAGTATAGGGGCTTGTCCCCGTCGTCCTCGCGGTGCACCCTAGGGGCCGCGTCCGCTGTGCGGGACCATACACCCCTCGGCTCGCATCGTAGTATAGGGGCTTGTCCCCGTCGTCCTTGCGAGCCACCTGGGGGCCACACCCTCGCGACCGCGACACACCCCGGGGCGATGGCGAGGTGACAACTTCGTAAACCGTCCGCTTCGCTAACCTGGCACCACACTACGGCACCGGGGTCCATTGCGACGGCGCCCTATGCCACATGGTCGGTGGCTGCTACTGCCCCAGGCCGGTGACCTCGGGTGCCACGCCGTAGCGATCCTTGATATAGTTCAGGTCAACCGTCTTGACGGTGAGCGTCTTGTCGTTGGACGGATGCCGGAGCACCAGGTCTATCACGCCGCCGGCATCGCGGAAATACTTGAGCACCAATGCGTCCTGCGGGTCCAGCGCCAGCAGGATAGCCTCGGGCTGCTGGGGCCCCTTGGCCGGCTCGGCGGTCGTGCCCGCGGCGGGTGTACCGGTCTTGCCCGGCTCCGGCGTTGCCCCGGCCGCTCCTGCCGGGGTGGCCCTGGCGCCGAGCACGCTCGCTGCGCCGGCGGATTGCACGGGGTTGGGCGCCGGCGCACTTACCACTATGGCCGTGATGCTCTGGTTCTGGATGGCGTCGGTGGTGAACAGGCCCTGGCCAATGGTGCCGGCGGGCCCGCTGCTCGCCTGAGGTGTCGCCTGGCTCTCCTGCTCGGGCTTGAGCGACACCAGTATATCAACATGATCGCCTGGGCGCAGCACGCCGATGCGGCTCATCAAATCGTCGGGCGAGAGGGCGAAGATGACCTTGTCCTTGGGCATGGTGAAGGCGACGTTGGCGCCGGTGATGTCCGGGTTGGCGAGGCGCATGGTCAGGACGATCTCGCCCGGGTAGATGTCGGCAGTCGAGATCTTGCCCACCACTTCGTCAATGGAGGTGGCAGCGCCCTCGGGCACCATGTCGGCCGGTATTTCCTGGAGGCTGATCTGCGGCTCGCTGATGACCTGCGTGACCGGTATGTGCGCCACGGCCACGACGACGGCGGCAACGGGGGGCTTGGTGGGCGTGGCCTGCTGGCCCGCCTGGCTGGCCGTCATCCCCGTCTGCACCCTGACCTCCAGAACCGCCATGGCCAGGAAGGCGGCCAGCAGGGCGAAGATAATCGCCGCCAGCAGCCACATCCAACCTCTACGCCGAGATGCCATTATCGTTGCCTCCGCTCAATCGGTAAGGTATACGCGATAGACGCCGTAGTCCGGCCCGCCCGGCTTGCTGTTCGGGTCAACCACATAAGTGACGAACTGCCCGGTAACGGCCCGTTCGCTCTTGCTGCACGAGGGGACAGGGCTGCCCGAACCGGGGCAGACCAGCGAGCCAGGGTTGCCGGGCCCGCACATGGCGGTCACCTTGAACTGGGCGAAGCCAATGATGGGGTAGGCATTGTTGTTGCCCGGCAGGGACTGCCACTTGCTTGTGTCGTATATCGGCACTGTTACGCTCTTGCACATCCAGGTGCTCCAGAGGGTGTCGAAGGCGGCGTTGTCCACGCCAGTCTTGGTGTTGATCGTCACCGGTATGACAAGAAAAGGGGCGCAGGCGGGGCTGCTCACCCAGTCCGGCAAGTTCTTGCCACACTCAGGGTTTTCCCAGCGCAGCCAGCCGTAGGAGCCCTGATCTCCCTCGTCCTTGTCCCAGATCGTATAGAACTTGCCTGGGCCGAACCCCGTATTCGGCAAGGTGATCGGCAGAAGATTGCCCGTCCCCAAGATGGAACTGCAGGCTCCGGTGGCGGCGGCGCTCACGGTCAGGCTGTTGATACCCAATACGAGTGCAAACCAGGTGCCG
>Ga0078972_1003592_pt1 | contig 45810 bp, 77 predicted proteins | sample YelNatPaOPGAMG01_FD_67568 | JGI IMG/M metagenome (GOLD analysis project Ga0078972, IMG submission 67568) | Hot spring thermophilic microbial communities from Obsidian Pool, Yellowstone National Park, USA - OP-RAMG-01 (SPADES assembly) (version 2) | ecosystem: Environmental > Aquatic > Thermal...
CGCATTACTCTCGCTCCCCTCTGTCCTCCCTTGTCTCGTCAGCCCCGCTGAGGGAGGCATGATTCGCGGAGTACTCCCCAAGAGGGGGAGTTTCGATCTACCTGCCAACAGGCCGCGCTTGCCACTTGCGCGGATCGCCTAGTAAGGGGTGCCCCCAATTTAGCTTGGCCGCAGCATAGCAAGCACAGTCTTCGTCACTAGCCTTAACCTTGACGACAAGGACAAAGGGTTCATAAGGGTCCGCCTCACGATACGTGCAGATCCATGTTTTCACTGATCCTCGCTCCCTTCTGTGCGCTTCTCTGTTCGCGCTTTCGCGCTCATTATAACTTGTTGCCGTCCGCGCCGTCAATATTCTTTGGATAATATTTTCGATATATCGAAACTATGGACAGAGGGGGTAGCGGTCAACGCACCGTCGTCTCCAACAGGCTATTTGTTGGTCACTGTTTACTAGGCGTTGACTTTTCGCAGTTTCCGAGTTAGCCTAAGCTCGCAGTTTGACTAAGGGAGGAGGGGGTGTTCCAGTGAGGCCGTGGACAAAGGTCCTGACGGTATTGGTGGTTTCCGTTTTGATCCTGGGGCTTGTCGCACCAACTGCATCCGCTGCATCTATGGTAATCTACTCCACTCCCAAGACCACGTACTATCCAGGGCGGGGAACCACCACATTCTGGTTGGGTGTGTCGCCTACGTTCGCTTACTTACTCCATTTACTCGACTGAGCCAGACAACCCGAAACTAGGGCCGATCCAAGATCGGCCCTAGCCAATTTCAGCGTCCCGCAGGAGGTGGATTATGTATCGAGTCGCAGGCAGGGTCTTCGTTTTATGCCTCTTGGCCTCTGCAATATGGAGTGTCTTGTCCCTGCCATTGTCAGGATACACCGATGCCCTTATTCCGCTTCTCGGGGGACTCATTGTCTCTTTGTGGGGCAAACACTCCCTGTCCGAGATGTTCTGGATTCACAGACCCCAGAACCAAGACATGATACTACTGATGGTTGCGCTTGGCTTGACAACATCTGGTTCCATCATGGGAATCCAAATCGCCACAGATCTGGTTTCCCACGGAGCAGTAACTCGTTTCCTTGAGAGGTTCCCAGCGGCACCCACTCCCCAATCTCCCGCTGTGGCAATGCTCACAGTCGGGATTGTCTTGCCGACGCTCGAAGAGCTTTTCTTCAGGGGGTTCCTGCTCAGCTCCTTTACGCCTGAAGTCTTCGGTGTCGGAGGACAGATATGGATTACTGCCTTGCTATTTACCCTTGGGCACCCTGTCTTAGTCATGCCAAGTGTCCTGGTTATTTCCGTCTTTGGGGCCCTATCGGTTGTCAGCAGCAAATCACTTGCCCCAGCACTGGCTCTTCACATTGCGAACAACTTGTTTGCACAGGGACTCGACTATCTGTATCCAATCAATGGTTACTTAGCACTTGCGACAGCACTTGCGGCTGTAATTGCGGGAATCACAATAGCCTGTTCCCACAGGCAGGGCGTGGCAGAGGTTCTTCAGGCTTTCCGCGAATATACCAAAGATTTCTCCGCCAGAGCTCGGTTTATCGCCAAGACGATCCTAACGGAATGGTCATACATTCTATTTATTCTAATAGCCGTCCTGAACATCATTGTCTTCTTTGTCCCTAGCAATTGACTCGACAAAAACTCAAGGCCCCTAATGGGGTCTTGAGTTTTCACGGACATCATGGGAGGGGAGGACAAAGCAGGTGTCCAACTACATTATACCCTTTGAGCCCCAGGCTTTCTACTGAGTAAGTAAACACCCAACGCGCCGATCCCCGCCCCGATCACGTAAGGCGAAGTGATGGTCTGGATGAGCCACTTCGGAACCCACTGGATGGACACGGGGAACAGCTCGTCGCCCGACACACCGAAACGGGAAGAGATCCAGGTCTTAGCCTTCTCAAGCCAGATGCCAAGGGACCAACTCGCGGAGGTAGCAACGGCCACCTGCTCCTCTGACGCTCCGTGCTGTGGCAAGACGGCAGGGGCCTCACCCATTACCGCTTTGATCCGGTGCATCGCCACTATTGACTCGGCCCTCGTCACGGGCAGATACGGTTTGAACGTGCCGTCACCGTATCCGTTCAGCCAACCGTTGCGGTACGCGAAAACGATGTCCGTGAAATATGGCGTGCTCTCCTGCACATCTGCGAAACCAGGATAGTCGCGTTGAGTGATCGGGGGCACACCCAATGCTACTATGGCATGGGCAACTTCTGCCCGTGTCGCTGGGTCGTCCGGCCTGAAGACACCGCCATCGGGCCGCACGCGGTCTGTCAGCACCGCATGAACGATGTATGCATATGCCCAGTGATTCGACGAAACGTCTGCCAAGTATACTGGAGCCTGTGACACTGCTTTCGGAAAGAGCCTGTAGAGGATCGTCGAGAGCTCCGCCCGGCTCACAGGCCAGTCAGGGTACACATAACCGTCTTCGTACCCGCGTATCCAACCTTGGTCCAGAGCGTAAGCCAGTTCTGGTTCGGCCCAGTGTCCCTTGATCCCTGGGACGGCAGGGGGTTCGACAGACAAGACGTGGTTGGCAAGTTGTGCGATCTTTCGTGCATAGTCGGTACCCCCAGGCATACCTGGCGGTTGATATGGGCTTGGAGCCCAGACCGTGGCCATGTCTATCAGACGGCCAGCCCTCCCTGTTCGCCTGATCTGCTCACTGTAATACCATGTCCCGGGAGTCACGTAACTCTTCAAGTGCTCGATGTGCTGCTGTATGCCTTCGTCCCAAGTCCCAAAGGACAGGAGCCGCCCCCCGCTCATCATGCCAGCGGGATTGTGGGCAGACACTGACACCCGGTCTTTGAACCAACCCGTCTCCTGGATTGCCTGAGCAACAGCAATGTCTGCACGGACGTTTTGCGCCCGGCCCAAGAGCATGTACGTCCGGCCTATTGGCGGGGCATTGGGGTTCACTTGCCATATGGCCTGTTCGATCTGCTCAGGGTGTACTGGGGCGGTTCCCACAATAGGCGTATAGATGTCAATCGCTCCTGACATGCTCACCAGCTCCTAATAAGTTCGTCCAAGTCCTTAAGGTCTTGCTCAGACCAATTAGAACGTCTGAGACTGGCCTTGACCTGATCGGGCCACTTGCTGTACAGAAACTTAACCATTTTGCGGTCTATGTCACACGCTCTCTTGTATTCAGGGAAACACATCACCGCGCCCCACGCCACTTGCGCGATCCACTTGTCCACTTCTTTCGTGTTGAACCGATTGCCACGCGACAGGTAATAGGCGATGGCCGCCAATTCGGAACCAGGGTCGAACTCGGTGCAAGAACCGTGCGCGTGATGAAGCTCGTGGGCGATCACATGGACATCATCTACTCCTATCCACTGATCCTGCGGAATGGGTTCGATGAATACCTTGGCACTACCTGGACCACCGCTTCCGGCCCCCGCGTCCTTGTCGCCAGTCGGAACCATGACCACGTTCACGGAGATATCTTTCGGAGGCTGGTAGCCCTGCTTCATACAAAGTGCTTCATCGTTGCCCGTCCCCGGGTCACACACGAAGTCTTGATAGCCAGGGTCAAGCAACAGGTCATTGTAAAACTTCTCGACATCAACCACTAGTGCGGCAAGTGTGTTTGCGTCGTCCCTGCACTTCCCCTCTTCTGCGTTGCAAAGACGGTCGGCCATGAACTCAAACCACACGGGGCCACAAGTCCCCTCCCAATTGGCCTTCCATTTAGGCTTTCCACTCATTGGGTTCAATTCTTGCCTGGAAAGATCTGGTGGCATCAGTATGTTCTCACACTTTGGAGGAACATCTAGCGCATCAAGTAGCTGTTCCAGAATCTCAGGCATTCTTAGCCACCTTCCTCCCGCCCCGTTCCCTCGGGCTCCTGGCCATCTCTTGTTCGATGAAGTCCACTAAGCCTTTTGCAATCTCCAACATCCGGGCCAGCACTTCTTCCCGTCTCTCAGGATCGGGGTAGTAGGCAATATAGCCCCTGACTCTAGCTCCGATCTGTGTTTCCCACTCGCTCCGCGCAGCGCGACCCCCGTACTCCTCGATCACTGTCTCTACGGGATACGGGGAACCCTCCAACACCTCATCGTCTGCCATCTGACCGCAGAGCGGACACCAAAACCTAGTTTTGGTAGGTAGGCCCCTCTTTCCCTTGGGCGCAGGCACTGAGCTGGGAGCCACTGGACGTACTGTCCGTGGTTCTGCTCTTTCCTCCTCTTCCTCCTCCAAATCGGCCACGGCAGTTTCCAGCGCATCGAGGAACGACTCCCACACCGAGTCCCGTTCTTCGGCATAGTCTTCAGCCGTGTCGAAGTCAGAACGCCTGATTGACCTGTAATCGTCCCATTCGGCTTCAGCATCAGCCGTATCTACGCCCAATTCCCGCAACGACTTCAACAGGGCAGTGATCCGCCGGGGACTCTCCCTCGACCCCTCGATTTCCGCAACGAGATCCCTGATTCGCTCGGTTGTCCCATGTCGCTTGGGCTGTTCAGACTCAGGCTTCAAGGTAGATCTAATCTTCGGCACTGAACCATCTCCCTAAGAACGGATGCACGGCGAACACCTGACGGTCAACATACTCGTCCGTAGGCCCTTGCAATGTACGGATCCCTTCCCGGCCTATCACGTTTGAGGCGAAGTAGCGCATCGGCATGGACTCTCCCCCGCGTTTCCACCTCAGAAAGTCCATCACTACAGGTATGGGAAGGCCCTTTGCCAAGAGGTCGCGGTCTAGGCTCCGGCGTATCGAGTGCCAAGAGATCCCCCACGGTTTCCCGAGCCGTTTCGCGTCTCTACGCATCTTGCCAAGGCTCGTCGCCTCTTCTATGCGCCACCAGACCCTAGACACGTAATCTGGGTTCCCGACGGGCAGGGCGATAGAAGATAGGAGCGATTCCATGAGATCCAATACTTGCTCGGGGATCAGGTGCCACCTCTGCCTGCCGTGCTTCGCCGTCTCGACGAACAGCAGACGTTCGGCCAGCTTCACGTCGGCATCGGTTATGGAAGCGATCTCTACGCGCCGGAGGCCGTAAATGGTACTCACCAACAAGCACCACTGGCACTCTTCGTCCATCTTCCCAGACTTCGCGGAGTCTATCAGTTCAAACACAAGTTCGTTGTCCAAAGCTGGGGCATAGACTTCCTTCTCGCGGACAACTGGGGCCTCGCGTTTCGCAAACGGCCAATCTATTCCGTTGACTGAGTAAAAACGGTGTATAGCGGCCCAAATGGTCCGTATTGACCCATCTGAATATCCCTGCTGCCGCAAACGGTCAAGGTACTTCTCGACGGTCGTGCGGGAAAAGTCGCCCTTGGAGAAGGCGACAAACTTCTGAACCATCGGCACGTACAAATTGTGTCCGCTGGCCAAGGACTTCCTGTATGACTCGACATACGACTCCAGTTGGCTCATCTGGCTCACCACCTTCATTCTATAGCCGCCCCAAGTTGAGGCAATTTGCCCGAGTTATAGACTGGAAGTAGACAGACGGAAACGGTCGGGTTTGGGGGTGTCGTCAATGGACGATGGAATCCTCGAAGCAACGGTCAAGAGCGGGCTCACGCTCGAAGAAAGGGTGCGAACCCAAGAAGTACGCATGGAATACATCAGCAAACAGCTTGAAGATGTCAAAAGTACGTTGGAGGAGATCTCAAAGGCCCTCCACACGCGCCTACCTGTATCCGTTACGATTGCCATATCCGTGCTCACGACGGTCATTGGCTTTCTGCTTGGTCTTGTAAGGTCTGGGTAGGTGACGTTCAGATGGTCATAGTGACTAGGGCTGGCCACGGAGGGACGGACGCAGGGGCCGCAAACCCCTATTACCCAGACAGGCCGGAAAAGGTCATAAACCTGGAGATAGACGAACAGTTTGCCCAAATCGCTTCCAGCTACGGCCACACCGTCTACCGCCAGCGCATAGACGACACAAATCCGTCGCTGGAAGACCTGGACATCTTTGCCCGAGCCCACAATGCACAGGTAATCATAGAGTTCCACTGCAATTGGGCCACCAACAGTTCCGCAGAAGGCTATCTGTACATTGCCGTCCAAGGAACACCTGGAGACGCACTCGGCCAACGCATCGGGGCAAAGATGGAAGCATTGGGCTTTGTCAACCGGGGGATCTACCCGCAAACTTGGTCACGCCTCCGCCGCGACATACCACACGTCCTAACAGAGTCTGGTTTCCTGACAAACAAGGTAGACGCTGACCGACTCAACGACCCGCGAGTAATCAGGCAAATAGCACTTGCACATGCCCAAGCGGTGCAAGAAATGTATGGTCTAACCGTACCCAGCGAGGCTCCAGTAACCCGGCCTTCCCCTGCGGCCCCGCTTGGCTTGGCAGGGATTACGCTCGTCGCTCTAGGCATATTCTGGCTCACGCAATCTTAGTGCCGCAGGTGGCCAAGTACTGGCTGACATACTCGTATCCCCAACCCCGGGTGAGCCAGTAAGCAGCGGACGCGAACTCCTCAGAAAGGACAGCCCTGTGTTCCAAGTCGCGCACCGCCAAATCCACGGCCTTGGCTGCGATCTCCTTATAGATGTCCGCAAGTCCAGCCATGAGCTGCTGTTGGATTTCCCTGCGCCAAGGATCCTGCCTGCCGACCCAGCAATTCACCATCCGCTATCATTTCCCCCCCCTTTCATCATCTCTCGGATCCGAGCCAAAGCCCTGTGTGCCTGCCAAGCACCGCAAGTCTCAGGCCGCATACGCTTGAAGTTGTCCCTCTCGTAGAACTTGGGGTAGTAGTGGGCCACATAAGCCCTGTAAGTGCGGATAGGCGATCCACTCGCTGTCGTGATGGACTTGGACTCCCCGATCATCAGGACACCTCCTTCATCATTAACATGCTCAGGGATTCCCTGATGTCTCTGCCATCCAGTTTCAAACCTATGGCATCCCAGCCGTCAACGAACTGCACGCCGAAGAGCTCCAACCTCTTCCCAGGGACATTCACGGTAGACTGTTCGATAATCTGTCGGAACAGAGGAGGCTTTCCCGAGTGTTTCATGGCTGGGGCCTCGACGAAGTTGGGTAGTTGGCACCTGAACGGTCTTACCTTTCCCCGGATGCCCACCAACAAGTGTTCGCACTCACCCCGGAACCAATAGCCAAGTCCCAGCCTCCCCGTCTTGTGCCAAGTGATCATCGTCTTGTACGAGAAACCCCAAGCCTTCATCACACCGAGAGCATCTGGGAGCAGCGGAACCGTGGACCAAAGGAAGAGAACCGAATCGGGAGATGCTATTTGAGAGACTGGGAGCGAAGCAATTTCTTCAGGGGAGAGCACGGGGTATTTGTCTGCCGCGCCAGATTTCATGCTCCCACCAGTATGCCGTGAGCGGTACGCCCACGGAGGATCAGCGTATATGACACCATATCCCATGCTCCCGCCCCTCCTAAACGAGTTTTCCCTGCTTTATTGACAGCCGTCGCTCACGCAGAAATTCCTTCTTGGCCTTGAGCCACACCTTGTAGGGCCAATGCTTCCGTGGTCCAAAGACAGGCGCATACGCTTGGTCAATTGCCTTCTCCCAGTCCTCGGGAGGTTTGCCCTCAATAGCATCTTCCATCACTTTAACTGCCAATCCCCACCAATACCCTTCGTGATTCATATAGGCACCCCCAACTGCTTCTCCTCTTCCCATTCGTCCTGTTGGTTGTACACGCAACCTTTGTTCATTGACCGGATATAAGCCATCACTCTGCCTATCTCGTCCTCAGTCAGGGTCCTCCCGATTAGTCGTTCCGCATAGCACAGATAGAACGCCAGTTCGTGTATGGCCTCACTCTTGATTCGTATCTTGCCTTTTCTGTGGTTCAAAGGCTCACTCCTATCTAAACGGAGTGCTCGTTTTCTTGCCGCGACCATCTTCCGTGCAGCACTTTGGTCACGAAACACCCCCGCGAAATGCAGTAGGGCACTGATCGCCTGGTGGTCACGGTGATACTTAGCCCTGATCTCTTCCACTGTCGCGCCAGATTCATAGTCCGCGACGATTTGCTTACGTTGTTCCTCTGGCCAGCTCCGGGCCACTATGAGCCAATCAGTCTTATCTATGGGCATCCTCAACTGGTTCTCCATCGTCTTCGGCATAACTGATACAAGCGTAGTATCTGCCATCCAACCACAGGTCTTTAGAAATGACCCCTGCCCTACGCAGAGTTTCGATCAGGTAATACCTATCCATCCCCGACAGCAATTCTGCGATCTCCACTTCCACATGATCTGTCGCTATGGGTGCAATCTGCCAAGCAGATAGATCCTCAAACCCCTTGATGCCGCCCATGAGGTTGTTCACCATTCTTCTGGCCTCGTCCTCGTCACGGGCAGCTATCATGTGCCTGATACCAGTGGGACGATGGTACGCGCTGAATACACGTAAGGCAAAGTAGGGGATCATGCTCATAGTCATGCTTCTTGACCTCCTAATGAGCCACAATGACAAGCAAAACCACTATATCCACCAAGAGTGTGACTGTGGCAGCCATGAAGATGACCGACCCTGCACGGTACCATTCCCGCGCCAGAGTGTAGTCACGCCTCTTTTCGGCAATTATGGCGACTATGATGCTCAAGACTCCCATGAAAGAGAGGACAGACCAAGAAAGCTTGCTCCAGATAAGCCCAGTCTTAAAGTCCATAGGTTTCCGCTCTTCCCTTCCTCGCTTGGGCAATAACCTCATCCAACTGCTGCAAGACGTATCTTGGTGAACACTCCAGCGTCACAAAGTGCTGAGTCTTAGTGTCGTGCCACTCCACAACCGCCCTCCCTATCTTCGCGTCCTCAAGCAGTTGTTTGACCGAGTCGGGGATAGAGAAGAGGGCTTGGCGGATGGGCGCCATCTCGGGGGCATTGCCGAAGTAAATGTTCCAAATTCGTTCCTCGATGGAATCCGGCAGTTTCAGGCCGTGCCACTGCCGGATGATGCTCACGGCTTTCTCTAATGCCCCATATATCCTGGCACACGCGGCCCTGAGTTCTTCGACCTCGTGCTCTAGAGCAGCAAGGTCGGCGGGTTGTTTTGCTTCTCCACTCGGGTGTTGGTCTATAAAGTCAACCGCATCTCTTAGCATGTCAATGAAGATAGGGCCAACGTCGCGCAGACCGCCAAGATGTCGCGGGAACACTGTCTCGGGGTAGTGTGTAAGCCAGTCTTTCAGTATGTCCACCATATCAGCAAAGCTAGGTTCGAGGACGCGCTTGAATGGGCAGTCGTAGCAGGGACGCTCTTCCTTGCACCGCTCACCGCAAAACCTATCGCGGAGTTCCGCTATCGCCGTGCGTCTATCCACGCTGCTCACCCTCCTTTCCGCAGCCTCTCCAGAGTCTCACGGCCTGCATCTTCTGACAGGGCTTTCAGACACTCGCCGATATGCTCACCATACACCCCCATTACAAGTGCAGAGTCGGGCACGTCTCCCTCCAGATCGCGGATTGCCTCGATGAGGCCAGTCACGGCCCGACGCAGCCTTGCCGCTCCCGCCTCAGCCTCGGCGAGATGGGCGCGCAGGGAGTCACGTTCACGCTCAGCGGCATAGAGCCGTTCGTAGATGGCGTAATCGTCTCTCACATGGGCCACGATTTGCTTTAGGTAGCCAACCAGATCCTCCTTAGTGAATTTCCCACCGTGGAAGGTATAGATGCCTTGTGCGTCTGGACCTTCAAGTTCACAGCGACCCCACAGATGGTTCAGAAGATCGTCATAAGACTCGAAAACATCCCCGTCCATCCAAATGATCTCCTCTTCCTCGTTCACGCCTTCTTCGCCTCTTTCGCCTGCTGTTCAAGCCACTCGTTCCAGCACTTCTTGCAGTCGTCAATTAACGGATTCGGCTTGCCAACAATGGGACAATTGCTGATACCTTCGGGACACTTGCCGAACGCAAGAATCTCACAAGCCTCATCCAGCATGGCCTCCAACTCTGCTATCCGGTTCTCAATTGTTACTTGGCGAGACACCTTCTCCTGGATGTCACGGACCTCTTCATCGCTCAGGTGAAGGCCAACGCGCATGGCCTCCACAGGATCCAAACTTTCTCCAATACCCCCGCCCGTAAAGTAGTAAGTTGTGCCTTCCTCGTCATCTACGCGCTGGCTATCAGAGACGATGCAAACCCACTTGTCCGAGATATTGCTGTAATCCAGGCTCACACTCTTCTTCCGCTGAGACATTTCTAAGAACCGCTGTAGCATCGCTGCGATGGTCATTGCCTTCTCTTCTGACATCTCACAGTTCCTCCCTAGATACTTTGGCATCTTCTTTTCGCTGCCACCTGAGCCGTTCGCCATACTCGCGGCGACTACACTCTCTGAACCCCATCCGTTTGAAGAGTTCTACTACTTTGGGAATGTTCGTCCTGACCGCGCCTCCGTCGTCGCCTACGAGATAGGTCATGTTGGGAGAGATACGCTTATCGCTCACTTCAAAGATCCCTCCTCAGTCCTGCCGTAAACCCGATATTACGGTTGGCAGAGAAGCCCGAGCAAAGCCTCTGCGAACGACCCTAAGTCAGTCTCGATGTTTACAACTACATTCCTTTGTTCATCCATTAACTGGATCGCAACGAAATCCCCGTCTCCCCGAATCCTACGGATAGACAAATACCCAGCATGATTAACCTCATCCATGCCGCTCCTCCCCCCCTTAGTTAACCTACTCACCTACTGGAGTAGCTCAGCCACGACTGATACACCAATGACGCACTCGTGGTGCCCGTGGCGTTTACCGACAGGTAGATGTTGTACGTGCTGTTTGTGGTTACGGTTATTGTGCTGGTGGAAACAAGGATCGTGATTCCATTCCTGCTGTCCCAGCAGTCTTCAGTTATTCGTCCGTTTCGCACCACGCGGCAGTGTTCGTGACCGCAGACCGGGCACTTCAAGACGTGGTTCCCGTCCATACTCAGGTCAATATCGAACTGAACGTAGTGGCCACACCAGTGACAGTAGAGTTCTTGACGTTCAATCTGTTCAATCATTGGCTCTCTCTCCGCCCAACCGCAGGTACCTCGCCGTCGGCCACTGTCATTCCTGCATCACTCGCTGGTTTCTCCCCGTTCGCAAACTCAAGAATTCCCAAGTCAGAATGGAGCGGTTTTCGCCGCCAATCTGGATCCATTTCGTCCAGCAATTGATATAGCCTGACCGTCTCAGCCGCAGAAAGAACACGGCATGAGTAAAACGCTGGGTATCCATTGACAGATCTAGGGGCGGATCTCTCGATGTACTCGTAAAGCAGGCCAATGTCATCAGGCAGCTTATCTGCAAACATCAAGAAAACGCCGAATGCGCACTTGATCCCATCCCTAGTATTCGTGGCGAAGATCTGCCCATTGAGGATTCCATCGGCGACACTACGCAATTCCGAGTCGGACTTCACTCCTCACACCTCCTGAAGGATTATGTCTTACTTACTCTGTCATTCGCTTTCTGCTACCTCAGTTCCAGTTGGCTCTCGCTCAACCACCTCTATCTCGCACGGATCAAACAAGCCGTGCTGCTCAGGCCGCAAACGGGCAATCGCCATACCTCGGTAATTTGGGTTCAGATCGATGTAGATACTGTTCCGTCCTAACCGTCGAGCCGCGACGCTGACGGTGCCAGAGCCGCCGAAAGGATCGAGTACGGTGCAAGGGGCAGGGTCGAGACCGCAAGAGCAGGTAGGACACCAACCTGTGGTGATCCTCTCCTTGGTAACGCTCGTGGCAAATATCGATGTCCTCGAAGAAGATTCACCGCGATACTTCTTTATGGTCTCCTGCGCCTTGCGGGATGCACCGTGGCCGCATTTCACTTCACCGCCACGCTCGATGACCCTCATCCACGGTGCCCCGCACTTCGGGCAGCAGCCCTTCTCGGAAGTTCCAGCCAAGATGCACGGCTCAACCAGGGCCTCGGGGAATACAGCAAAGTGTGCGCCTGGAAACGGCTGTGTGGGGATAGTCCATACGTCGCGCTTGTTGCGTTTGTAGGTGTTTTGGCCAACCATGTCTTGCTTGCGGGGTTCGCCGCCGTGCCGCTTTTCAGGAGGGCGACCATCCATCTCCCACATCCCTTTGCTTCCATAGGGACGGCGAGTATCGTTGGTAATGGCTGGTTCGTTGATCGCTTCGCCATCGAAGAAGTACCGCTCAGACTTAGCCAAGAGGAAGACATACTCATGGGCACTCGTCGGTCGATCCTGGCAGCTTTCTGGCATTGGATTCAGTTTATGCCAGATGATGTCTCTGCGGAGCCACCAACCGTCAGCTTGGAGGGCGAAGGCGACACGCCAAGGGATACCAATCAGATCCTTGGGCTTAATGATGTTGTCCGCATACGGCCTCCCGTTGCGGAACCCCTGCCGCCGCTCATGGTCGCTGATACCGTTGTACCCCGTCCATCCCTTTCCGCTGCCGGCATACGAGTCCCCCAGGTTCAGCCACAGCGTTCCATCGTTCCTCAGCACTCTTCGGACTTCGCGGAAGACCTCCACAAGATGGGCGACATACTCTTCGGGTGTCTCCTCGGTGCCGATCTCGAAGGGTTTGCAAGGATCATCAGGACGCAAATACGAGCGAAGGCCAAAGTACGGCGGCGAAGTTACAACACAATGCACCGACCCACTGGGTAGGGTTCTCAATACATCTAGCGCGTTACCTGTGTAGAAAGTGTGTCTTGTCATCCAGTTTCACCGTCCGCATCCTCCGCTGCATCCGTCGTTGATACCAGTTACGCACCACTAACCAAAGGACGATGAGGCAATCGAGACATATGGCGTACCGTGGATGTAATGCCCCGTTGAGGTAGACAAGGATTGCCAAGAACACCAGCATCCAGAAGAAATCTACGTCCATATGGGATCACCTCCTTCTACCTTGTCTAGCCACGCCTGCCCTACTGAGCCCCGCCTTGCCTTACCGAGCCCTGCCCTGCCCGGCCTTGCCTTGCCACGCCGTGCCGTGCCTGCCTTACCATGCCACACCGAGTCCGCCCTATCCGTGCCGCACCCTGCCACGCCAAGCCGGGCCTGCCAAGCCACGCCGCGCCCCACCAAACGACCCCTGACCCCGCCTTGCCTCGACTTGCCGAGCCTGCCAAGCCCAACCTCGCCAAGCCAAGCCTTACCCGGCCAGACCTAGCCGTACCAGACCCGACCATCCCTTGCCTAGCCATGCAACAGATCTACGGGAGAATCGGTATCAGCGATTCTTGGCCTAGCTGCTTGCTCCGCTCGATTTCTTCCTCTACCCGTTTCATGGCGGCAAACACTTCCGCTAGTTCTTGGAGGTGGCGGTACTTTTGTTCCCACCTGTGGAACTCAGCAGTCGCCTGCCTGAGCAGTTGTTCACGCAGGTCAGCAGATACTAGGACTTCGGTGAGCAACCTGTACCCGCCGCCGGGCTGTTTCCGGTCGGCGATCAGACTGACATATATCCTGGTCGGAACCTCGTCCACTGGCTGGATGGACTCGACACACACTCTGATCAGTTGTCTGGCCTGCCACAGCCTGTACCGCTTGGCCGCTTCGGTATCGTCCCAGATGAAGTAGGAGTGTAAAAGGCTCTCTGGGTCACTGGCCGCTTGCACCACGTCTTCAGCCTTCAACAGACCGCCATGCTCTTTGCATATGTCTAGCAGGGCTTTAGTGACCTCGCTCTTGTTCTTGAGTATCCTGGATTGGAGTTCCATCTGTTCCTCTGCCGTCATTTGTCTTCCTCCCCATCGAATACCCTGAAATACCCCCAGTCTTGGCCGCAGGAATTCGGGCTGTCGGCACGTCCTTCGCCGATTCCCACCTGTAGGCCAGCCCGGACCATGAGGTTTGCCAAGTCGGATTTGGTAAGTTGGTCCGCGTCATACCGGATTGTGACCAGTGCTTCCCAACCTGGGAGCCACATCGGACGAGTACGAAGATCGCAACGTCCGTTGGCTATCCGGACTGGCACTTCGAGCGGCTGGGGTTCGCCTTTGGTTATACGGATGAGCGGGGTGCCGTCGTTCTGGTCGATCCCGTCGGCCTCCACTCGCAGTATCTTTTTGGCCCTGGTCATATAGATGCCGCACAGGGAACAAGCAGAAACTAGGGCACGTTTCATGGCAGTTGCTGGGATCCCCCACCAGCCCTCAGTGGAGACGTGTTGGGCATCCCTGAACTCTGCCTCAAAGTCTTTCGGTTCACGCTTCTTCTTGTTACTAGCTGCGGCCCCTTGTCTTTGGCCTTCATGCATTTCAAGCAGGGCTTTTGTCGTGAACCTGTGCTGCACATACGGAGAAGTGCCCACTATCTTGAATGTGGCACTCTGTATGTTTGGCGACTTGATCACTATCTTTTCCTCAGTGACCGCCGGAGTCTTAGACCTTCCAGGCATCTCTTGCGTCCTCCCCCTCGTTTGCAGGTGTTTCCTGTTTTTCAGTGGGCAACATCCTCAAAAGGTCCTCCACGTTGCTCTTTAGCCGATATGCGACCCCCGCCAGACTCTCGTTGACTCCCCCTTTGAGCCGGGCTTCCAAGTCGCGTTTCCACGAATAGGGCCAACGAGTGGATATGCCGTTCTGTTCGAGGCACTTTTGCAGCTCTTTGAACTCCACCAACTCTGCTTCCAGGTTTGCGACTCTCAGGTTCGCCTTGTCTGCCGACTCCCGAGCCTCTTTAATGGCCTCCCGAAGCCCCTGGCTCACCTTGTATCCCAGTTCCACATCGAGTGTCCTGTGCTTGAGCCAGGAATCGAAGTATTCCCGTTTGTCCGTGAAGAACGGGTGCCTGTCGTTTTGTACGTGGCTGAAGAGGATCAGCGCGAACAAGGTCCAGGGAATTTCTCGGCCTTGGTGCGCCGCGTTCCTTACCACACGTATGTTTTTTGCCTTCGTATACCACAGGAGTCCCACGTCCGACGGCACTTCTTCGAGCTTGATCAACCCTTCGGGGCAAGCCAAGTAGAGGCGGTTGCAGTAATTCCGGTAGTCTGACCACTTCGAGTCCCGTAGGAAGTCGCTGCGGCTCACCTTCACCTCGAATATCGAGACGGCAAACCTTGACCAGCTCCTACGGATCGCTAACCCGTCGAACTCAAAGTAATCCTTTGTTGCCCAGCTAGGTCCGCTCCTCACGTAAGTCGTGAAGAACGAATTCTCACAGACCGCTGACTTGCTGATGGCGTGTAGCACTTGGTCAGCCGTGATCCTCTCTGCAATCTGCTCTTTCTGCTTCCGTCCCATCCCTTTTCACCCCGCCAGAAACCTGCCAGCCCTTGCCGCGAACTGCGGATCCGTGAGCACTGCGATCTCTAGGGCACCCATGAACACCGCAGCGGCTTCCGCTTGATCTTTCTCGGCCATCAGCTTCTGCCAGAGTTTGAGCATCCGCCGCGCCTTGCGCTGGCGACTCTCTCCTTTCTTCGAGTGGACGCAAAGGTATGCAAACAACGCGGCGAACTCGTCCTGTTCCTGGATGAGTGTCCTAGCATACTCCCGGCCTTTGTCGGTAAGCTGGAAACGGTCCTCTCCCAGTTGAGCCATTTTGCCTTCCCCCACCAGCACGCGCAGGCTATCCTCAAGACTCTCCATGTTTATCTCCCCTCCCCATGACCTGCTCCACTTCGTCGTCGAAGCATTCCATCAGCCACTTCGCAAACTCGAACGCGGCTTGGTCGTCTTTCATCACGCCGTTGAGTACGACCGAAGCAAACTCCTCCGGGTCGGACTTCAACGACCAGATCCGGTTTACGGGCGTAGACAGTTCACGGGCGAGTCTCATTTTGACGAGCATTATTCTGGACAACCAATCCTCCATCGGCTCGTCTTCTTGTTTGGCCAGCACACAGCCGACGAACAGCTTGGCCTCTACGGGGTCGGTAAGTATCTCCCGCCTAGCTTCTTCCGCGCCCTTGTCGGTCAGCACGAATTCGCCGTTCCGCTCTGTCACTAACCCTTCCCGCACCAGTTTCTCTACGGCTTCCTTGTCCATTTCCGGATGGCGGATCACGAAAGGCACCGTGGGTATCACCTGTCCGTCCTCCCCTCTCAGTACAAACGCACGCGCTTTTCTCGCTGGACATTGGTGTTGAACAACAGCTCAGCGGCCTTCAGCGCATAGATCCTGGCATCAACCGCCTCCTTCCCGTGGCTCCGAACAGTTGTCCAGTTGAACTGGTTCATAGCCACGTCAAATCGCCTCTTGCAATCGAACACCTGCTTCCGTCCCATTAGTCCTCCCCCCGCATTTGCCGCTTGATCTCGTCCAACCGGGCCATACATCCCTGGCAGTTGGTCATAACGAATACTGGGTAGCCAGATTCGCGGGTCCGCTTGCGGTGAAGCGAGAGATACCAGCCGTGGCCTTGGACTGTCCGGCAACCGTAGTAGTCGCGCAGGACTATCGGGTTGCCGTCTGCGTCCTTCCACGGGGTCTTGTGCTCGGTGAACGTATCCGCCGTACAGTTCCTGCACGCGAGGAGGTCAGCCAGTGCCCACTCGAACTTGAACCCATCGAGCAGTATCCGGTCCGACCAGCCTACTGGCGACGCACCTGTTATGACTTCTCGGTAGCGGTGTATCAAGTCCTCGCCTGGATCGGGACATCCCATCCGTACCCTGTTGCTCCCGTAGACCTGCGCCTCCAAGTCGTTGGGGAGCCACGGCTTTTCATGGTGCGTGGCCTTCAGCATGGCTTCGTACTCTATCTGCTCTTTCTCCCGCTTCACCGCCTACTTCACCGCCTTCTCAGCAGCCAGTGCCTCGATTTCTTTGCGGAGCTCTTCGGCCCGTCGCCGCTCCTCTTCGGACATCGTGCGGACCGTGACTTGTGGTTGTCCGTTCGGTTGCACAGGTGAATCTCTGGCACGGGATTGCCAGAGGGATTCAGCCAGCAGCACTTGGTCCAGAGTCTTAATGCCCTTAGCCAGCCAGTTATCCATGACCCTGAATGCGTAGCGGACCCCGCCTTGCGCTTCGATGGCCAGCTCGACAGCACGTCTTACCGCTGGCCACTCGATACCGTGCTTGTCGTGGTACTGCCGGAGCCGGAACAGGTTGGCAGCTTCGAGGTAATAGCCATTCTTGCTCAGGTTTTGGTTCGCAAGCTTTATGACCTCTGCCCCTTCCTCCGTCAGTTTTTTGATTGCGTCATCATCGTCGTCATCACTGTCTTTGTCTTTTTGACTAATTGTGCGTTCGGTACGTGATGCATTGGGTGAAGAAGAGGGTAGGGGAGATGATGATCTTCTCTTTTCTTTTTCTTTATCTTCTCTTTTCTTTTCTTTAGGACCAGAAATTCGGCAGAAACTCCCAGTTTTTGGTGGGGTTTCTGCGTCAGAAACTAGGGAAGAAACCGGGGTTTCTGGTGGGGTTTCTGCGTCAGAAACGTCGGGTTTCTGCTGAGTTTCTTCCCCTGTTTTTGCGTCAGAAACTCCCGCCTTGGAATAGTACCGTTCGCGCATCTGCCTGCGCTTTTCCAACACTACAGAGGCGCGGCGTTTGATGGAATCACTTGTGAGGACTTGCGACCTGTCGTATGCAGACTTATCAAATAAGCCAACTTCAAAAGCGGTGGCGAGGATTTCACGGAATTTCTTCGGACTTATTGAGATCTTTCTGCACAGCAGTCGAACGATCGCTTCGGATCCGATGAACAGTTCCAACGCGGGAGTGGCGTAAATGTCCTCTAGCAACATGAAGTAGAAGGCGTAGCCGTTGTTCCCATGCGCCGCTCTGAGCCTCTGGATCTTCATGTCGTTGGAGGCGTCTACGTCGTGCGGGAAGTATTCAAGTCCCTGCTTGCGTGGCCGTGCCATGTCCTACTCCCCCTGCGTTGCCTCTAGTTCCTTCCAACCGATGGTCACACTGAGTATTCCGGCAAGCTCATCCCATATGCTCCACACAATCTGTGCTCCTTCGTCCCACGGTCGCAGTTCTGAGTGTTGGTTGTGTGGGCAGACAAGACCCGGATAGTGTCCGTACAGACGGCAGATGGTGGGCCTGGCCTCGTAGGCCGCACACGACCTGCGCTTGATGTCCCGGAATATGCAAGTGCCAACTGGCCGTATTTGGCTCTTCAGGTATGCCTTGTACGGCTCTGCCATGTTCTTTACGACCGTCCGCAGGCGACTCAAGTCATACCTGCTCAGGGGCACGGGACCACAGCACTTGCCACAGTTGGTGCAAGTGAAGTTCTTGTCGTTGTCCAAGTCGGGGACTTTCAGATTGGCAGGAGTCATGGTTGGCCACCTGCTTCCCGGCTCACCAGATCGGGCAGCTCTAGGTCCAAGTAACGCCTGAACACGTCCTCATCCATGACTATCAGCGCAGGATCTTGACCGCCAGTGTCGATCAATAGAGCGTCAGCGTCGCCTTCAGCAAGCCAGTTCCGCAGGCTCTTGAACGCGGACTTCCGGTGCTTGACTTCGATCCGCTGGATTATCCCCGATCCTCGTGCCAAATCCCCTGACCATCCAGGGGAGAACCGACCTGCTGCACCAGAGAGAGGGACGCGCTTGAAGCCGTATATTGCGAGTTCCTTAGCGTACTTTCGTTCGCAGCGTATTCCGCGGTCCCTCTGTGCCTTGCCACGGTTGCTCAACTTGGCCATCCCATCGCCCCCAAAATCTGCTTCCCGATCCATTCGGCCACTTGGGGCACTATTGCATTTCCGAGTGCTCTAAGGCGGTCCACTCTAAAGGGAACCCCATCAGCCACAGTGGGCCTGCCTTTTCCTGACTCTTGACTCATGCCAGTGCTCCTCAGCCAAGTATTTTTGAAGGGCTTCTTTTTGTCTCTGGACCCGCGCACCAGCAGCTCTCGGGGAGATGTTGAGAGTGGCGGCAAGCTGCTTGTACGATAGTCCATCTACTACGTGAGCCGTAAACGTCGGGGCCAGCTCCCGCGCTGTCAGTTCGAGGTCGGACTGGTATGGGAAGACAGTAGCTTCGTGTAGGCGACTGCCTTCCCTGAGTTCGTCGAGTGAGGCAAGACCCAGGTGATCCTTGGCCTTTCGCATCCACATCAGCAGCTGGTTGGTTATGACGACATACGCATAGGTGGCGAACTTGACACCTTTATCAGGACGGTAGGTCTTGGCTGCTCGTAGTAAACCTAGCAGGGCTTCAGAATGGAAATCGTCCCACTCGCTGGGGTCAGGCCACTTCCTGGCATACTTTGTGGCCAGCCAGTGTGCCAAGCCTACGTTTTTGGCAAACAAAGATTCGGCTTCCATGTCCGTCCCCACCTAACGGAGAGGCAATCCTTGGTCGTTCTTGTCTGGAGTCTGCTGGCTGCTGCTTTGGCCTTTGTCGGCGCGTATTGCCGCCTCAAGGCGTTCGATCAACGCTGAAGCCTCGGCTTTGGTGGCCGTGGACAGATCGAAGTCGTAGTTCGACTTTAGGTATTGGTCTCTCTTCTCCTTGTCTTTTTCCCAGTGACCCGCAAGGTTCAGGATCAGGTTCCGCTGGCTTGCGGTCATTGGGGCATCCAGTTTGACTTTGGGTTTCTCTGGTTTGGCCGACTCTTCGTTCAGGGACTCGTCGTCCAGCTCTTCTGCCGACACTTCGCCGAATCCGAGCAGTTCAAACACTGCACGGTTCTTTGCTCTAGTGTGTGCGTGGGACCGCGTGTCGTGGTACAGGTCGCTTAGCTTGGGGTTCCCAAATTCGTCATATTTGACCTTGGTCTTGGACCAGCATGAGCCGTCGGCTTCCATCGAAAGCCCGTTCGGTGCCACGGCTCGATACCTGCACTTTACGATGAACGAGCCGTCTGGCAGGTTTTCGGTCTGCTCTTCGACGAACTCGCATGTGATGCCAAAGAACCTAGTGAGTTTAGCTCGCCACTGCTTTGTGGGTGCTTCCCGTATGTTTCCTTGGCGATCCTTGAATCCTACGAAGTCTCCAGGCCCTTTCAACTTGTTCTTGAGCTTCTGGTACTCGTTGAACGCCTCGACCGCTTCATCTACTCCTACCAGCGGTTTGATGAAGCCGATGCCTTGAGGGACGATGGCGGCATTCTTGTTGTCTTCCACGTGTTACCACTCCTTTTGGCAGATTTCCCAGTATCCGCACCCGTTTGGGTTACACATGAAGTTGTGTGGGTTCGGCCAGTACGAACCAGACCGGATCGCTTGGCATACCGCCGAATACATGCGAAGGAGCCGCTGTATCGCCTGCTCTGAACGTGGTTCGTCTCTGAGGATGATGACTTTGGGGGTCTTGGTTCGAACCAAGTAGTCCATGCGTAACTGTTTTTCTTGGCTTGCCAGTTCGATGCGGTGCAGCAAACTGTAGGTCGTCATTTGGAGGTCGTGCTTGATAGCGTCTTCCTGCGGAGTACGCTTGGTGGTCTTTGTGTCAATGATTGACCCGCTGTCGTCGAGCACGTCTATGACACCTTTGAGCGTGGTGCCGATGCTGGGGAGCTCGACATTCACCTCGTGCTCTACCAGCATTGGCTGGATCGTGGGACTGACTTGTTGGGCATACAGTCTGGCAATGGCAACACCCTCGTCAACTATCTCGTCTGGCTTTTCCCCCTCTTCCCATTGGATTTCGGGGATGAGGTTCCTGAACTCCGTTGCCCATATCCCCGCAAAGTCTTCTGGTCCGTAGTCCTCGTGCGTGTCTATCTTCTGCCTGAAATTGGTTGCGATTGTCCTGTGCGTCGCGGTGCCGAAAGCCTGTTCGGACTTGGGCGGGATCTTGAGCCCGTGGACGTAACGCCAGTAGTACTGCAACGGACAGCGGAGGTAGGTCGAGACAGCCGACACGCTGATGTGCGTGTTCGGCAGGTTGGCCGGGAGAGCGTACTTTCTCCGCGACAGGTACTTGGCTCCCCGCTCGTCAACCAACACTTCGGCGTAGTCGGTCGATCTCTGAAACCAGTCAATTATCTTTAGACCTGATGGGACATCGGGCCGACCGTCTTTCATCCGCACAAGGAACCGATTGACTTCTGCCATGAATTCCTCGCCCTCCCAAGGCGTTTTTGGACGACCAATATCCGGCCAAATCTGGGGCATGTGCGGGTGTGGGCACCGCTGGACCGGTACGCATGAAGTCTTCCAAGGCGGACCTGTCTATCCTGATCCGGCCTTTCGCTGACGGCGAGAGGCGCACACAGGGTATCAGCCCGGAGCGGCACATCGCGTACAGTTGACTCACGGACACCCGCAGGTACTGAGCCGCTTCGGGTACGGTCAGCACTTCAGACATTGCCCTCGGAAGCCTCCTTGCGGTACATTTCCGGGGGCAACTGGATCATGTCCGTTGGCGACCGATACCCCATGAGGTGCGCAATCTTCGCTACGTCTTCATACTTGAGCCTGAGTTCTTGGGGTTCAGCGTCTCGGGTAGTCAATAGTTCCGGGGGCAAGTTTATGAAGTCCGCAGGAGAGTCGTACCCCAATAGGTGGGCAATCCGGAGCACGTCTAGGTAAGTCGGCGAGATGATCCCCCGCTCGACCATGCTGAGCCAGCCTTTCGTCTTGCCCAACATCTGCGAGAGGCGGTTTTGCTTTATGCCTGCCCGTTCTCTCGCAATGCGTATCTGGAATCCTATTTCTTTGGACAGCGGGTTAAGCCCCATGCCGCAAGACCTCCTTCGGTTTGCTGTCTCTCCCTGGCTCTTGGCAATTTCAAGTATTAATCAGTCCTCAAGATGATGTCAAGAGTTTTTTGATTTATGGGTAGCGAATACACGTTTGGTGGACGGTTACACAAGTTGGGACTATCGGCCCATTCCCGCGCTTGCGCGTCAACCTGTCTGCGAATAATATAGGAACCGTAAACGTTTGACGGTCTGGGAGGTGGCTAGGCGGAGTGTCCGGTTTTGCGGATCGGTTGCGTTACCTGCGTACGGCGCGGGGACTGAGCCAAGGCGACCTGGCAAGCGCGTTGGGTCTGTCGAAGCAGGCGATCTCCAGCTACGAGACGAGGGGAGCGGAACCAAGCATTGACACGTTGCGGAAGATGGCGGCGTTTTTCGGTGTCAGCGTTGACTATTTAACGGGCGAGTCGGCGGTCGAGGTGGGAGCGGAAGGGCTGATCGGCCAGATACTGTCGGTGGACCCGGAGCTGGCGGCGTTCTGGCGCGAACTGCGCGAGAGGAGGGACGTGAGGGAGCTGGTGATGGAGTTGGCGAAGCACCCGCCAGAAGATGTGGTGCTGATAACCGAGTTTGCCAAGGTCATGTCGAAGCGGGGGAAGGAGAGCGAAGCGTGAAGGGTGCTTGAGCGAGGAGGATAGCGATGCTGGAGAAGATGACCCTCGGGGTGGACCAGTTGTTCGACGGCGCAGACATACACGTTGCTTTGCTTGACTTAGGCCCGAGGATGGGTTGCGTGCTGTACCGCGATCTCTCTGGGTCTTTTTACATCGGCATCTCCTTGCAGTTGGACCCTGTTGGCCGTTTGAGAGCCTGCCTGGATGCGTGCGAACGGATCCTGTCGGGCCGCGCCCGTGCATTGGAAGTATTCCCTTTGTCGGCGAAGGAGGGGACTGGAGTTGGCCGTGACGGGCCACATAGAGAGGCGGGGAGACGCTTGGCTGGTCGTCGTGGAGTTCCCGCGAGACAAGTCCGAGCCTAGAAAACGGTATTCCCGAACGGTGCGGGGGACCAGGAAGGACGCGCAGGAAGAACTCCAACGGCTCATGCGCGAGATGTCGCCGATGGCTGGCGTCCCGTCTCGGGAGCACCTTAGCGAGTATTTGGCCTACTGGCACAAGACCATGTGCGTGCCGTTCTCCGCGCCCACCACTGCGGAGACTTACCACGCCCTGCTCAGGAACCTCGTCATACCCCGCATAGGCCCGATAAGGCTCCGCGACCTGCGGCCCATGCACGTACAGTCGCTCTACTCCGAACTGGTGCAGGAGTCGTATGCGCCGATGACCGTGCGTATGATCCACGGCATACTCCACAAGGCCCTTGAGCAGGCGGTGATCTGGGGCCTCATCCCGTCCAACCCGGCTGACCACATCAAAGTCCCGAGGATCGAGCGGAAGTCCCCCCAGGTACTGACAGTCGAGGAGTGCAAGCAGCTCCTTGACTCGCTGAGGGGGCACCCATACTACGCTCTGGTGTACGTCATGCTCTACACGGGCATGAGGAGGGGCGAGGCACTGGCCTTGCGCTGGTCGGACGTTGACTACGGGCACAGGACCATAGTAGTGGACGAGTCGGTGCGTAAGGTCGGCAACAAGGTGTCGTTCGGGCCTCCGAAGACCAGGACCAGCAGGAGGTCCGTCACCGTGTCCGAGGACGTTCTGTCCGTGCTAAAGGCCGAGAAGAGGCGGCAGAACGCGGCTAGGCTGGCCGCTGGCGCGGCTTGGGCCGACTTGGACTTGGTGTTCGCGGACGAGACGGGACACCCGCTCGACCCAGACCGGGTGTCCCAGTGGTTCCGCTCGTTTGCCGCCAAGCTGGGGTTCGGCGACCTCCACATACACTGCCTGCGCCACACCCACGCCTCGCTCCTCTTGGCACTCAACGTACACCCCAAGACTGTCCAGGAACGCCTCGGGCACAGCACCATAGTGTCCACGATGGACACCTACTCCCATGTGGCCATGAACTTGCAGCAGGAGGCTGCCGAGCTGTTCTCGTCGTCCCTGGGGGCGCAGGGCGAAAGAAGGGCGAAAAAGGGGGCGGCTGGCGGGGATGCTAGTTAACACTGGCCGCGTCGCACCTGGTACGCACGGGAAAACGTTCGCCCGGCCTCCGTCCCCATCTTTAAGCTTTGTTTACGGTTTTGGGGTTCGAGAGGCCCAGTCAGGGGGCGCAATACAGGGCGCAAGCAGGGAGAACGTGTGCAGGCGTTGTCAATTGTTACGAGTGTTTTACAGACGATTTTAGGGTGTTGGGCGAAATTTGGGCGAAAAAGAGGGCGACAGTTTGCCTGTCGCCCTTCGTTACTTTCCTTCGATTGAAGGAACCGGGCAGGTGCTCACGTCTCCTGCTTCCTCTTTCGTGAGGACTCCGCGTTGGTAGAGAGAGCACCTGATCCCAGTAACTTCCTCTTCGCTAACGAGCTTCTTTAGCCTTTGGACTATCTGTTCGTCGCTCAGCTTACTGTCCCTGTACGCTTCATAGAGTTCGCAGACCTGTGGTTTCTGCTTGCAGAGCTCCGCTAGTATGAGGGTACAGGGCCTGCACTTCTGAGTCATGGGTTAGCCACCAAGTGCCCGCCTCATGGACTCTTCCCACTTGGTCCCCTTGCCGGCGATCTTGGACTGGAACTCGGCAGCCCCTACGGCCCCGACACCGGACTGGAAAGACTGACGGGCCTGAGCGTTGCAAGTCCCGACGCCGAGGAACCGGGCGACACCAGCACACCACCTGTCGGCGGCACCAGCGGTCGCGGCCTTCCACTTCTCACCAGCGTTCGCGGTCTTCCGCTCCCACTTGGCCCTGGCTTCAGCGAGAGTCGCCATTATCATTACCTCCTTGTTGTGTGGTAGGGGGGTAGGGGGTACTCCCTACTCCGTCCCTCCACATTCATCGTAGTATGGGTCACAGACCTGTCAAATCAGGGCTGGCCACTTCATCTCGCTCTGACCACGGCCTCCTTGGGTATATTGCACGGGCACAGTATTTCCTTGCCGAACTTTGGTCTCCCGGAAAACGGCCTCATGCCCCTATAGTACTCTGTGGCTATGTCGTCTAAGCGGTCGCAGAATTCTTCTGTCTCTTCGTCCTCGTCGCCCAAGCCCCATTGTCCAGCGCAGAACCCGGCCTTATCTAGGTTGCCCATGATCTCATTGAACAGCTCGTCAGTCAGTTCAATGTCCGCTTCATAACACTGACAGGGTATCTTGGAAGGATCGACTTCGAGTATGACGTGTTGTCGTATGGAGCCACTGTCTACGATCCGGCGGCGGTATTCGGCCTCGTCTGGGTTGGACCAGAAAAACACCGTTCCCGAGTGCCCAGGGAGTGCGGGATCCACTTTGCGCCTGTTCATGGCAAGTATTTGGTCGAATATCTCTCGCGCCATCTCTTCGTCGCTTATTTCACACTCATCGTCATAGAGGCATTCCCGTTCGTCTTCTTCCAGCTCTTCGTCCTGTTTTGCCAGTATCGCTCGGGCCTTTTCCGCTGCCCGGCCCCCTTCCGTATGCGTGAACCAAGCCTTGAACCCCTGCTTTTTTATGAGTTCGGCGTTCTCTCTGGTCGTGACGTGGTATAGGTTCCCCATGTTCAGCCCTCCCGCTTAGAGGCGACGACTGGATGTTCTTCGCACACTGACGGGAGCTGGATCTCTCCTTGCTCCAAGAGTCCCGATTTAACGATGTCTGGTGCTGCTCCGGTCTTCCGTGCCCATTCGTCATACGGAATAACGGACCGACCTGACGACAGCCGTATCTCGTCGAGCCCAGATACAGATACCAAGTCTTTCGTCTCTTTCAGCAGCCTCTGCAATTCCGCGTCTGAAGCGTAGGTATATGTCAGGGCGGTCACGTCTTCTGGCGAATGTTGCGCCAGACGTTCTATGTCCGTGCAGAAGAACACGGGGTTCATCATGCCGCCGACCGTTTCCCTGGCCCACAGGAACTTGTTGTAGAACTCCCAGAGCTCCTGACGGGCCTCCTCATCGGTGGCTGGCTCTCGCCACTCGAAGACTATCTCCGAACCGTCTGAGCGTTTCCAGCTCCTAGTCGCGGAGGCACCTGGCGGCAGCTCCGACACGAGTTTGCCCAGGACCGATACTTTAGTCTTCTGTTTATGGTTGATTAGGTACAGTATTTGGTTGAGCAGTTCCTCAGCCCGGTACCTATTGTCTTCGTCCTCTATGACATGCCCAGCGATTATTCCCAAGAGCTGGTCGTAGAATGGCTTAGGGGCGTTTATCCCCAGTTGGGCCTCACGCACGAGTTCTTCGGGTGTTTTTTTGCCGCGCAAAACGTCTATCGCTTCGCGTAGTACGAACTCGATGCTGTTGGCGATGTGCTGGTCCGTGGTGAAACTGATCTTGTCGCTAGGACCCCCGCCAAGCCCAGGGCCTTCATCATATCCGAGTTCCGTCCTCGTCTTTAACCCCTGGCTTTTCACTGCTTCCTTGTTGGTGGTGACGTGGTAGAGCAACCCACCAGGGACAATCGGGCAGGCCAGCGATACGAGCTCTTCTGGATACGGATTCCTCTGGTACGGTATGTCGGGATCCCGGATGCTGCACACGTCCCGTTTTATGCCGTTGAACAGGCTGTATACCTCTGGGTATGTGTCTTTGAGGCGTTCCGGGTCCGTCACCAGTGTGGCCCAGGCTTCTGCAAAGGCTTCCTCTTCGCTGTCCGTGTTGAATATGCCGTCGAACACCTGCTTCCCGTCAACCGTTATCCACCTACCAAGTAGGGACAACTCGTGGGCCATCGAATAGTGCAGCTTAAGGAATTCGTCATAGACCCAATGTCCTATTTCGTGGAATACGGCCTTGCAACGGTTCTTGGAGTTTAGGTTGAAGAACCCAGGCCCGAGCCGGATCTTGTTTGTCGCGGGATAATACCTCGCCACATAGTCGGATGGGCTGTACGGGTCATACTCAATGACCCTGTTTTTCATGTCCTCTATCTCTTCTTTAGTCATCTGCCATATGGGTTTGTAGACACCCAGTTCGGATTCGTCCGGGTACGCCCACGCTGGCGGACAGTCACATATCCCGCAGGCATAGGATTTATAGCTGTCCGCGCAGGTGGGCGGCTTGGCGATGTGCTCTGCTTCAGTCAGCAGGCGTTCCAGTATCATCGGATTGCCCACCCCCAAGCGAAGCACATATCGGGCAAGCAGGCTCTGCCAACTTCGCTCGTGCTTCCTCGACGGTCATTTTTCCGTCTTGCACCTGCTGTGACAGGTTGACTACCCTATCGGCGAGTTCGGGGGACTTGAGTCTCAGGACGGCCAAACGGAGTTCTACCGACAGTTCCCCGGCTTTCGCTGCTGCGGCCTCAAGGTCTTCGACCGAATCTATGTCAATGATGTCCTGCCTGAGTTCCCGTAGCTTCGGGAGGAATTCCCTTATGGTACGCTGTTCTCTTTCTGGCGAATTCAGTATCTTCTCTGGGGTCCAGTCGTGCCGCTCTATCACCGTTATGTCCTCTTCAGCCGTTTCCAAACGGCTCACGACTTCTGGGTGCAAGACCCCCCGCTCGTCCTCCCTTGCGAACCGGAGTGCTTCTTTCAGAGTACCTGCTATTGTGGCCAAATGCGCCCTGGCGCACGGCAAGCACCCTACGGCTAGCTGCTCACGCGCCGCTTCGGGAGAAGTGGTCCGGATCTCCTCCCTCCGTCTCTCGGGCCGTACCGCTCCCAGTCGTTCGCTCATCTCATCGAGCAGCTTCAGTTCCTCCATGTAGTAGTTCTTCATGGAATCCAGGGGAGAGCGGGGCTTAAACAGGGCATCAATCAGGAGCCTCGCGGCCTGTATAGCGGCAGAAGCGATTACCCCATCCGGCAGTGCAGACATTCGATTACCTCCTCCAAGTCAATCTTAACAGTCGGTTACTGGTCGTCAAAAAGAGGCGGTCATTTGACTGTTCCCGTTACTCCGTTACCATGAGTAATGAAAGGGGATTCCAGGAGGCGGTATAACGGTGCAATAACGGTGCTAGTCGTTGCTGACAGAATGGGTTTCCCCCGTTAGAGAAAGGAGGTAGTAAGGATTGTATGTATGGAAGTGCGAGTGCGGCCAAGAGTTCATAGAACCCGGCGACAAGTCCGGGGTACATGAGATGATGGCACACTATAACCAGACGAAGCACCGCATACTTGGACTGTTCGACGCGGACACTGGGGAGAAGTTGGTCAACGGGAGGGCCATATCTGCGGCCCAGAAGCTAGGATACCTGCTCCCGAGCGACAAACCGAAGACACCGCCGAAGAAGGGTAAGGCGAAAGGAGAGGAAAAGGAACCAAGCAAAACTACCAACGTGACGGTCGTACAGCAACAGGCCCCCGCCAAGGCCGTCATACGTCCCCTCATAACGGATCTTTCCCCGGCCATCCTGGTTCTGTACGAGGTGGCCAGGGCTAGGTTCCCGCAGTACTTGAACGCAAGCATCCAGCAATTCATCGAGGACTGTGTTGTTGGTTTCTGTTCTGACCATTCGGACGAACTCGGGCTTGACGAGATCTTGCGGCAGAGACCCGAATTCCTTGGCAAGGAGGTAGCAAGATGAGTGACAAAGAGCCGTCTGGAGCTCCCGCTCTGAGGGCCTTGATAGCGAACAAGCCGCAAACGGTCGAACCGACTGTTGACCTGAAGCAGAAGTTAGCGGAACTGGTGGACGCAAAACAGCTCAGTCTGATGCTAAAGTCCCTTGAACAGCAAGAGACGACGAACCCCCTTGAGTCTCTGAGCAAGATGGGCTTCGACATCAAGAGCCTGGCTTCTGTCCAGAAAGACCTGTCGGAGACTTACCGAAACATACTGCAAGAAGAACGCACCGCACGTGAGAAAGCCTCGGAGAAAGCTGAGAAGTCGGAGGAATTGGCACTGGCCGCACAATTGAAAGTCATGGACCTACTGACCCAGCAAACGGTGAACGAACTCAGGAAGAGCCTAGAAGAGCTGAAGGAGGCCGTTGCATCGAAGAAGCCGGAAAAGGACGAAGACGAGATAACGTCCGTCACGAAGAAGTTGATGGCGCAACTGCTGCAAGAGGCCATTATCTCCAAGAAGGAGGAGAAGAACCCGGCCCAGCAGATACTTGAGCAGGCGAAGTACCTTGAGCAGATACGTGAACTACTCGGAATGAAGCCAGACGAATTCGACCAGATGAGGCAGAGGGGAACCTTTCAAGAAGCGTTACAGGTCAAGAGAATAGAGAAAGAATACGAACTAAAGCGATGGGAAACCGAACAGAGGCTCAAGGCTGAACAAGAACACCGGGAAACGATGATGAAGATCGTGGACTCGGTGAAAGACTTTGCTGCCGCCTTGGTCCAGTCGTTGCAAGCCAACCGTTCCGTCGCGCCGCCTCCCCAAGTGCCGCCGCAGGACATTGGAACGGAGAGCTGATGGTGAAATGGCCTATTGGGACGTGTTTGTGCGGAACCTGATACGGAACCGGGTGCTGACGGAGATCAGGAACGCCGTCCCACACATCGGGGAATACGTCACGGCAGACCAGATCAAGGTTCTGGCCGATGGCGATACGGACTTGCTCCCACTGCTCAAGTCCGAACTTGAGAACAGGCTTGGAACGGAAAAGGTCGCTGAATATGTCCGTTACGCATCAGAGTACGTACATCTGTTCTCCCCATCCGACATTTGGTCGGTGATTGAGGGTTCCAGTTCAGCAGAGTGCATGGAGCTGAGGAACCATAAAGGATGGTCCATGAAGCAGTTGAGGGCACTCTTCGTTTATCTTCAAGAGGCGGCGAGAGCGGTCTGATCTCCTGACGATGGATAACATGGGCGGCTTGAGGCCGCCCTTTTTGTATGAGAACCCCCGAACTTGCCCGATGGGGGCACAGTGTTACGATTTAGTTGGGTGAGGCACGTGGACAGCAAGAAGGCACTCGTGATACTCGGATTGGGCGTTGCTGCTTATTTGGTGCTGAAACCTGGGATAATCAAGGCCGCTGAACCAGCGTCTGCCATAACTTCTATCGTCTACAAGGCGGTGATACCGAGTGGCTAACATCATCGCAGGTCAGGCATTTGACGCATCTGTTTCGGTAAAGAACCCGAACTCGGTCAAGGCTACTGTCAGGTTGGAGGGTGAGATCCTTACCAGTGCAGGACAGAGCATCGGTTGGATGTATAACAAGCCAGTCGGCGGCACCCCGAGCCAGCCAAGCATTGGCGACGCTGTGCGCTATGTGACAGCCGATTTCGGTCCGGGTCAGACCAAGGTCTTGACCATGTATTCGCCTCCGATAGGTGCAACTGGCTACCTTAGCATTCACTGGACAGCGAGTATCGGGGGAAAGAAGTCGGAGAAAGTAGACACGAACAAGGTGTATGTGGAACCGCAAGGCGGAACCACTCCTCCGCCCCAGGGTTGGACACCGAACCTGCCTATGGTCTACACGGGATGCGCTGGTCCGTATGTCGAGTTCCTGCAACAGAGGCTCCATGATTTTGGATTCGATCCAGGGCCTGTGGACGGGATATTCGGGCCACTGACCGAAGATGCGGTACGCAGGTTCCAAACTACCAAGAAGATAGCGGTAGACGGCATAGTGGGGCCGGAGACTTGGAGTTACCTGCTGGTCACGCCACCGGAGTTCCCGAACTTGCAGATGGGCGACCAGGGTCCTTACGTCTCCTTCGTCCAGCAGCGGCTCTTTGAACTTGGTTTGACCCATACGGTGAACGGAGTATTCGACAACATGACGCACGACGCTCTCATTGAATTCCAGAACATGCGCGGCCTGTCGGCTACTGGCGTAGTCGATCAAGTGACGTGGCAAGCCCTTTTCAGGTAGGTGAGGAGCGATGGAAAAGACTAAGGCTCTAGGTCTGTTGGCACTGTTGGTCGGCCTCGGGGTGATGATATGGAACCCGCAGAACCCCGCACAGGTCGTGGAACTTGCTCCGGAAATACTGGATGCTACTTATAGGCCAAGGGGGGTGTGAAGCGATGGTAGGGAGACTCATAGGGTTTGCCGCAGGCCCGACAACGCCGGTCCAAGTACCTGAGAATGGTCGGGTCCAGGCCACAGTCACCGTCAAGAACAACGGACTGACGAAGGGCGATATCTGGCTAGGAGGTTACATCTCATACGGTTCTAGCCCCGAGACTTGGCCAGGACGTGTCGCATTCAAAGTGCAGAGCGGTGCGGACAAGACTGCGTACAACAACCAGAACGCATGTGTGGTCGGTGTAGATCCGGGTGCATCCAGGCAAGTAGTGTTCTTGTCTGACCCAATAGCCGTTTACCAGAACGTACACCAGCTCGACGTGTATTTTGTGTGCGGCCAGTTCGACCCGAACGCCAATAGCTGGACGCGATACGACGATTCGGGGGTTCACACTGGTGCGATTCTGGTTGGCAATCCAGTTGGATTCATAATGGCCATCACCTACACGAAGGTGTGAGGCACTATGGCACTGGGACTGATCGGTTTTGCTACGGGTAGCCCCATTACCGTGCCGGAGGGTTCGAGCGTCCGGGCCACCATAACCGTTACGAACAAGGGCGCATCTGGCCCGATATGGGTAGGGGCATACCTCTCATATGGGACGGATCCTGCGAATTGGCCGGGGCGTAAGGCTTTCAACGTAGCAGCGGGGGCAGACAGGACAGACGCCAGTGGTAGAAATGCATTGGTCACGCTTAGTACTGGAGAGTCGCGCACCCTGACGTTCGTCAGTGAACCCCTCGTCTCGTATGCTGGGGCAACACAGTTCGACGCGATAGCCTACGCTGGGGTATATGACGAGACATCGAGGCAGTGGATTGGGTTTCACGACTATGGGACACAGACAGGGGCGATCAACGTTACTCCATCCTGCGCCGCCTGCGAGACGGCCTGTCAGTCCTGTGTCTCTTGCCAGTCTTGCAACACCTCCTGTTTCTCGTGCTATGCTTGCCAGTCAGGGTACGGATCTTCCGGACAGTGCGCGACCTGTTACGCTTGCCAGTCGTGTAACACGGCCTGTTACTCCTGTTACAGTTGCCAAGCGTCAAATACCCCGAGCTGTGCAGTGTGTTATAACTGCCAATACTGTTACGGTTCGTGCCAGACGGCCTGTTACACGGGGTGCCAGTACTGCAATTCGTGTGATACCTGCTACAGTTGCCAGTACTGTTACTACTACCAGTGATTCGGAGGAGGGTTGACGGATCCTATGGCGATATGCACAACGTGCCAAGTATGTGTGTCAGCCCAGGGACTGTGCCCTAGCTGCCAGTCCTGTTATGCCTCCCAGTCTTCGTCGTCCATCTGCGCCACCTGCCAAAACTGCGTGACCGCTCAGGTGTGCGCCAGTTGCCAAGTCTGCGTCTCCGCACAGTCTGGACAGACATGTACTTCGTGCCAGTACTGCAATTACTGCCAATACTGCTACTCCTGCTACAGCTACTACATGGACTGTGCGAAGTGTGACAGTTGCCAAGCCTGTTACTACTGTCAGTCGCATGTGACGGTTTCTGGCACGGGGAGGTATGCTTAATGGCTCTCGTCTTGAAACGCTATATACATATACAGGTCGCGTCGGGCGATCCATCAAGCCTTGCCAGCGGTGTCCAGCAGGCCGAACACGGAGTCGAGGAGGGGAGCAATGTGGAACTCCAGCTCAACTTCCACATGGTCTTCCCTCTTTTTGAGGAGACGGCTAACGGACTGAACGCTACGCTGAAGTTCGCTGGTGTCGAGCCCTGGCTAGGGAACGACAGACTGGTGTATGCAGACCCGGGCAAGAAGTCCTACTTCATCAGGTGGAGGAAGGGCTTCGAGTGGGCATCGATCATAGTATCGGCACTTTGGGCCTTGGCCATAATCTTTGTTGCCCTGCTCCTCTGGAAGTTCTTCAAGGTGGTTCTCATGCCCCTCTTTCAGCAATACCCTTGGCTGGCTCCTGTCCTGATAGTGGCTGGACTCCTGATAATGATCCCGTCGCCGAAGGAGGCTGGGGTAGGTGCTGGTTGAGAAACGGTATGCCGGCGAGATATACGATGTACGGGACTTTGTGCGCCCGAACTCCTACATGGTCAGGGCCGTGGCCTCCACATTCTCCACGGCTTCCGACCGGGCGTTTGCTGAGGACGCTTGGTCGTATGTGGCAAACGAGATCAAGTACCCGCCTGGCCCTCCAGACATCGAAGATACACACGTCGAGTTCGCGTACCTCGATCCGTCTACCGGGAAACCTCTAGTGAAGCGTGCGGCCAATGACTTCTGGTCCTTTCCCGAGGAGACGCTTGCCACAAAAATGGGCGACTGTGAGGACAAGGCCATACTGCTGTGCTCACTGCTCCGTACCAGACTACCAGAAGACGAATGCGGAGTAGTGATTGGCCGCTACGGGCTGTTCGGACACGCCTGGGTAATGCTCTCCGGCAGGTGGAACGACCTGTTGCTTGAGACTGTGCTTGAGCCTGGGATGTACGTAGCCTCTCAGACCACAAGACCATACCATCCTGAGTTCATGTTCAACGACCGCTACTTCCGCAGGTTCTGAGCCCCCTTCCCTCCCCCGAATTTGACAGCTTTTCGACCTGACTTAGCATGGAATTGGAGATTCCCAACGTGAGGAGGTACATGGGATGGCTCTCAACTACTATCAGGCAGGTTCTGCATTCGGTGCGGGACTCGTCTCCCAGGTAGCTAAAGACTACGCGGTTAAGAAGAACATGCCCCATCTCGATCTCGTGACGGCTGCTGGCCTGCTCGGGGTCGGGTACATGCTCTCCGATTCGCCGAACACCACGCAGAGGAGCGTGGGGCTCGGGATCTTTGACGGCGCGGCTGGCTACCTCGGGGTCGTGGCGCAGACGATGCTAAAGCTTGGACCTGCATACGGCCCAGTCCAGGTACGTCTGCCCGAACCTGCTGCCGTCAGGCCGTTAGGCACTGGTGGATCCCGGATTAGCGTGTTGGAGATCTAGTCGTCGCGTACCGCAACATTCATACAAAAGCGCGGGAGGTTGAACAAAAATGGCAACCGTAGGATACGAGTTTGGAGTCCTTGGCAGGTTCGACCATACTGGGGCTCAGAACCAGGGCACGATCTTCCGGTCTGATGCGGCGGAGCTCGATGCCCACGAGATGGCGGAGATACTGTACGCGGAGATCCTGCCCCCATTTTCTGGCGCAGGTGCAGAGGAAAACCTGAGCCGGATCCAGTTCGTGCTCGACGACAAGCCCGATGTCTACAACATTTTCCCTGGGACTGACTCGTTGAACGTGTTCCCTCCGAAGACGAACAGGGCTCACGGACAACTGTTGGCTTTTGGCAAACCCCTGTGGAGCGTGTCGGGAGAAGCTGCCATGCTCCAAGCGACTTGCCCGAAGTATAGGAAGTCTGTGAGGGTAGAGGTGTTGGCGGGAGGCAATATAACTGGCGACTACTCCATCATCCTCTATGGGTACAAGTACAAGGCTTCCGAGCTGCCCAGGTTTGCCCCAGTAATCGGCGGCCACGTAGACATTGCCGATCCGATAACTGGCCGCACATTCCCCCTGGACAAGGCAATCATCCCGCCCAGCGAGGACACTTGGACGCAGTTGCCTGGAGGCATGGATCAGGCCGTTCCCAAGATCAATAACCGCCTGATCTTTGCCGCAAACGCTGGAGCCACTACGCCCAACTTGCCCTACGATTTGCGGTTTGACATCGGACATGTAGCGTCTAGGGAAGAGGACATGTACTTCCCCTACGACACCGAGAAGAAACTGATGATCATCAAGGGGCTCGGGGTCAGGGCGGCTACTCACCTCAAGGAGACCTTCATCAGCGTCTCTGGAACCGACAGGCCGAAGGCACACTGGATCACTACGCCCACCTACAACCCGCTCCACTTCGGCAAGGCATATCCTTTCCTGCCCGAGACCGTAACACTCTACCACATCATCCCTGCATTGGAAGATCGGATCGTCCTGATGAACGACAAGGCGTACGTGGAGATACTGGACGACGGTAACTCGATAAGTGCTGGTGCGGTGAATGTGGCACTCAACGGCGTGCTCGTTGAGCTCACTTAAGGGAGGCGGTGTTAGTGTACTCGGTTTGCTATACCGCCACTGGTTCGGTGTCAAAGAACACTGAAATACCTTTGCCAGCAGGCACGCCAGTCTTGGCGAGTCTGGTGAGGGCCAGACAGGGAGCCACCAAGCTGAGCATAGTGTCTTGGGCGGAACCCTTGAATCTGTCCTCGAACCAGATCGCATTGAAGACAGACGGCACGGCGTTTGCTCTCGGAAACGCCTTGTCTAACGGGGATAAAGTGGTCATGCTTGCGCGGCCAGAAGGTGAGGGCCGACAGGAGATAGTCACCATCGTGCCAGACGCTAGGACGGCGGGTGACGACATTGTGTTGCCTGGGGGCTATCCCGAAATTGCCCGTGTGACGTTCGGCTACCTCATCCAGACGGCTCACCAACACACTTTGGACCTGACGGCTGAAACCGTGAGCGTGCAGATTGGCATCTCTGGTTCTGCTGGCCACTTGCAAAGCGGTGCATCTGGCCCTACCCAGTCGGGAAAGGTCACTCACACTGGCGAAGGCATAGAAGACCTGATCATGCCAGTGGCTCCCACTCTCGTGGACAGCAAGACGGTGAAGCTCGACGTAAACACGACCGCTGGGGATCTCCTAATCCTCGGCTATATACCTGTCGGTGCCCTGCTCGGGCTCTAGTAGTAAGCAGGGGCCAGGCAGGGTGCCTGGCCCCTGTCAGTATGGATAAAGACTGAAATATGGGAGGCTTGCCCATATGATCACGATAGCTGAGATCAACAAGTGCAGGTATTTCCCCGAGATCGTCCCTGGGACGCAGATAGTGGACATAGAGTTCGCCAATCAAGACGCACAGATGTGCGATGTCCGAGGCTTCTCTCCAGTTCTCTTGACCCTCCGTCACCTATCGTTTTCTTCGGCAGATGAAGCGGCAGAACTCCATGTCTACTATGACGACAAGAAGACCATGATCCGGCCCGACGCGGCCTATTCTTGCCCAGATGCCGCTATCACACCTACTCGGTACGAACTGGACATGGACATTCCAGCGCGGACATACTTGAGCATTCGTGCAAAGGGGTTAGCCGATGTTGTCACCATGCCAGGGATTACGGCTACTGGGTATTCCCTCCTCGTGAACAAGCCAACGGTCGTTGAGAAACTGGCCCGGGGCATACCGCTGGATGCTGAGGAAACAGAACTCGCTGACCGTCTGGACCTCAGAAACAGCGTTGCCAAGGGTGTACTCCCGCTCCCCCTTGAATACCAGCTTGAACGGGAGTATGTGCCAATCGAAGAGCTCCAACAGCACGAGATCGCGGTGATTGGTGGTCCCAGCCCAGTAAGCACCGTGAGGCGATACACGGTAAACCCAGGCGAATGCCTAATACTGACAGGAATAACGCTCAGGGGTGCGCCGTTTGCCAACAATGTCACCATAACAATTGACCGCGACGATGACCGTGGTTATGCCGTGCTACAGGCTTACGCCCTGCCGCAGACACGACTCCTGCCGTGCTGGATTCCAGCCTTGCGGGAGATAGCGATTACCGTTTCCGAAGGCGCAACTGTCGATCTGGAACCATACCCTCTTTCCTACACGATACGCAGGGTTCGTCTCACGAACATGCTAAAGGCTAGATGGGGGCTTGTAACTAGGGAACAGCTCCCGAAGGATGTCTACGACAAAGTTAGGGGCGGTGTCCTATGAGTGTGGTCAAGGTGCTGCCCCCTGTGCAGACGATCCCACAGTTCACAGTGGCACTGCCCACGTCCATCTTGGAACTCGGCAGGTACTTGGCAGTAGTCGCAGGCCCAGGCCGTGTCTCTTTCAGCTTGGAACGTGCGACTTACTTGATACCCGCTGGTATGCCGGGGGCCGTATTCTACACTCTTGAACCGAACGTGGTGGTGTGCGCGATAGGGCCAGTCGAGATAACGGCTGATTATTACAGCCCAGACATCACCGTGTACGCGGCGACTTCCTGGTATCAGACCGCGATACTGCCAAAGATCGGGACACAGCTTGTCAGGCCAATACAGATACCCGGCGAATTATTCTGGGGTCTCACGGAGCAGGTGGAGTTTCAGATATTGAACGACTCGACCGAAGACGTGACGATCAACCTCGACATACCCACGTTTTCTGTAGAAAAGACACTCTGGGAGCAAGTGATGATGCCACTGATGAAGGCAGGCTATGACTACGTGACGGAGATCGCCAAGAGATACCTCGCCCAACAGGGGGCGGTGAGCATATGAAGCACGTATACCAGTGCCTAACGCACAGGGTCCTGCTCATCTATGACTCAGAGACTGGGAAACGGGAGATCCACAGCCCTCCATCGAGGAATTTGTCCATGCCCCGGTGTGTCCTGGCGACGCTCAAGGTGTTGAAGGCTGGGACTTACGGGGAATGTGTGGTCGTAGAAAAGGGTGAGGCCAAGTGATAGGCGAGAAGAACCTAGAGGTTTTGCTCAGAGAACAGCTTAGACCGATTGCCTTTTCGGGGAAGGTCGCTGCTGGCGCAACTACTACTATGATACCCGTCCAGGGTGTGGACTGGGTGCCAGATCAGTGGGTAGGAATGATCCTGCAAATGACTTCTGGCGATAACGACGGTGAGTGGGCGAAGATCACTGCAAACGACGCTAATAGTCTGACTGTCCAGCCAGCCCTACCTGCGGCACCGTCTGCTGGCGATCAGTTCGTCATCACCACTTTCGGCATCATCTCCCAGAACATCCAGCAGTGGGGCGGATCGGGACTCACACCGAGGGACATAACGACGGATCTGATGGCTCTCTCTGACCACTTGGCAAGTTCTTTCACGAGCGGCGGGGTGTCTGTGGGAACCTCAAGCACACTCATAGTGCCTGCCAACACGGACCGGAAGTATCTGGTCATATGTAACGACTCTGAGACTGACGTTGTGTACCTAAACATCGGTTCGGAGGCTAAAAAGCAGGAGGGCATACGGCTCAATCCCAACGGCGGGACATACGAGGTGAACTGGACCAATCTGCACAAGCAAGCGGTCTATGGGATAGCCGGAGGTACTGGAACAGTCATTGTGACATACGTGGAGGGCGAGTGATATGCCAGTGTCTAACCCGCCCATCGTCAGGATACCGACAGTGGACTCCGTGCCTCCGCCAAGTGCCTCTCTGGACAGGTACATGAGGGTCGTGCGGAGGCCCGGAGAACCTGACAAGGTATACATCCTGTGCAAACAACCGGATGGAAGCTTGGCGTGGGTAGAGGCGACCACTCTTGAAGAGAAGGGGTAAGGGAATGTGTTCTGGCCACGGGGGAGTGAACGTCAAATGCGGGAGCTCAAAGAATCTGAGCGACCCAAGCACGGTGCGTCTAGGTTAGCGATACTGTGCTATGGCGAAGACGGCTCCTGGCTGTCGGATGTCGTGGTGTCGGTGAGCCGTGGGTCAAACACACTCACTTTCGACATGCGCGAGAGGCGCGAAAGGCCCGAGGTCCTGGTAGAGGTCGTCCCTGGCGAATACAAGGTAGAGTGCTCACCGACTGAGAGCATCGCCTACTTCTACAAGCCTAAAGCCATAGTCTGCAACGTGACTGATAGCACCACATTGAAAGTAGTCTTGCCGCTTGCAGTTAGTGGAGGTGAAGAGTGATGGCCAAAGTGCCAGTCGGCACTCCGACTTCTTGGGCGTGGGCCACTGTGGGCACGTCCGAGATAACAGACGGCGCGATAACCAGCGCAAAGATCGCTAGCGGTGCCGTCGGAGCTTCGCAGATAGCCAACGGAGCGGTCGGCACGACCCAACTGGCTGACGGATCGGTTACGGCCGCCAAGATAGCATCGGGCGCGGTCGGCGCGTCTCAGTTGGCCGATAACTCCGTTGGCACGACGAAGATAGTTGACGCTGCGGTTACTCAAGCGAAGCTGGCAAGCAGCTCGGTGGGTTCCGCACAGATAATTGATGGGGCGGTCGGCAACTCCAAACTGGCTACGAACGCAGTACAGACCGCCAACATCACAGACCTGAACGTGACCACTTCCAAACTTGCGGACAACGCCGTGACTACCCAAAAGATCGCGGACGGGGCAGTTACCGCCGCCAAGCTCAGCGCGACCTACTTCCCGTACACAACTGGCACGACACCTGGCACACCGAGCACCGAAGGCCAGTGCTACTTGCAGACTGGAACGGGTACTCCCACGAAGTTCCTGATGGCGTTGAAAAACTACCAAGGCACTCTGGAATGGGTGCAGGTGGCCGTCGCTACCAACTCTTCGTAAAGGGGGCTGTGGACCATGACCCGTGAGCAAGCGCACATACTGTTGATATACGAGGCGTTGCGGTTGGGGGATCCGCAGCAGGCCGCAAAACTGCTGGCCGATGCGATGATGATAGGCGCAACGTCCTTGGAGTCGCTGCTCGGTGCCCATGTGCCTGCGGACCAAGAGTCACTGTCCCCGGACGAAGTGCCGAACGCGGTAAAGGACATACGCGAGGCCCGAAAGCGGAAGGAGGGCAATGGTCATGGAAAAGAATAAGGCTGTGCCGATAGTGCTTGGGGCCGCTGCTGCCGGGCTGTTTCTCACGAGCAAGGCCAAGGCCGCGCCCTCGCCTGGACCTTCTCCGTCACCGCAAGAGCAGCAGGTTGTGACGAAGGAAGAGAACGTGCCGACCCCTGGCACTTGCCGGGTATATGTGAGGGTGTACGGGGCCGACGGCTCACTCCTACGGGACTACGTTATCCGGGTAATACAGGACAACCAAGTGCTAGCGGAAGTGAACATGGAGTCCTATGGGAGCTACGACTTGGCCCTGGACATGACCCCTGGCACTTACGTGTTCCAGGTGATCCCTGACCCCTCGATTGACTACTACTACATGGGCAAGGGCGAGACGGTCACTGTAGACAGGGACATGAGCATCATAATCACTCTGCCGCTCCGCAACCAGTAGCGGTCCGGGGTGATGAGCGATGGCGAAGGTCCCGGTCGGTGCGCCAACCTCATGGGCTTGGGGCACCATTTCCGCGAACGAAATAGCCGACGGAGCAGTAACTGCCGCAAAACTGGCATCTGGCGCAGCCGTCTCAAACATCGGATACACCCCAGTGAACAAGGCCGGAGACACGATGACTGGCGCGTTAGCCGTGAAGCCGTCGTCGGACTCTACGACCGCCTTGCGGGTACAGAAGTCGGATGCCTCTGCCGTCTTTGATGTTGATACAACGAACAAGAGAGTCGGGATACTGACTGAATCTCCAGGTTATCCCTTGGACGTTGCGGGGCAGATCAGGCTAAGTGGACAACTCATATCAACTCTGGCGACGGGTACTGCGCCATTCTCGATAACTTCCACCACCGCTGTAAGTAACCTGAATGCAGACATGGTGGATGGAAAACACTCCACAGATTTCGTAACCTCGACTGACCTAAAGTGGCGTGTTGTAAGCGATACTACTCTGTCCTCTGATGTGACAAGTATCCAAATTACTGGATTGTCTTCATACAAACTCATAAAACTCACGTTTGTAGGATTTATGAGTCAGAACGTTTCCGCCGATGTGCTACTTAAAGTCGGGTTTAATAGCGACACCAACTCGAACTACTATTCATACTGGATTGAACTTGTTACAAGCGGCAGCAGCATAGCCTTTTCGACTAGTAGCTCTGCCGCTACCTCAATAGAGACTGGTTATATCCCTTACACTACAATTCCTTGCTTCATGGAGATGGATATAACCAATACATCAAGTTCTATAGCTAAACGTGTTCATTGGAGAACTGGGGGCTATCAAAGCAATGCTATGAAGCACGCATGGCGCATGGGTATGTCGGACTGGCACAATACCTCTAATAGCATAAGCACTATAGAGCTGGTTACAGGATATGGGTTTCGCGCTGGCACAAGGGTATTGGTAGAAGGTGCATTGTGATGGAAGACTGGATCAAAGAAGTAGACGATAACGGTACTTGGATGAGAAACAGCAACACGCGCCTGTTAATCGAGCCGTCAGAGGTTTGGCTTAAAAAATACCATCCGTGGTTCAAAATAGATGTATCTGATTCTCTGATTCAGATTACTGCATTATGGTCAGAAGAGCTTGTCATTGAGGTGTTTGTAAATGACATTTCATATGGCACGGTCACTACAGAAAATGGTTATGCAGAAGTCTTAATTACTGGAGACAGGGGCATATACAGGGTTCGTTTGGTTCCAGATAAAGGCTGCGATAGGGAGGTAATAGTCATTGTCTAATAGACTCATTGTCACACTGAAAAAGAACACGGTGAGCCTCCAAGACTTAGCTAAAGCTATTGTAGAACTCCAAACTCGTGAGAAAAGCCGGGATCCCAGTTGGCTTCCAGAAGTGGATCTTAGGCAATCTGTACCATCATCAGTTGCTCCTAAAGGCTCACCCAACTTACCATAAATCTCTGAGACTTGGGGCCGTGTATAATGTTCGTGGGAGGTACACCAAATCTTGACACCGATCACGAACATAGTCTTTGACATAACCTTGGACTGTAACTTCCAGTGCAGGTATCCATGCTTTGTCTACAAAGAGCCCAAACGCGCCACCAAGGAAGTCTGTAGCCAACTAATCAACTTTCTGCTGTCGGTAGCACCCCCTGGCCAGCCTGTCTCAATCGGCTTTTTCGGCGGCGAACCGCTGCTGGAATGGGACCTCATGGCCTGGACGATGGAAGAAGGTCTAAAGAGGGCAGCAATGACCGGACGCGAGATCGGGTTCTCGGTCACTACGAACGGCTCTCTACTGACCGAAGACAGGATCAAGTTCCTCGCTTCGCACAAGTGCGGCGTGCTCTTCTCGATAGACGGCCCCCTGGAGGTCAACGATCTGAGCCGTGTGTATGCAGACGGTCGGGGCACCTTCAAAGACATAGAACGGGCCGCAAAGCTGGTGGTGGCCTACAAGAACCAACTACCTAACCTCACGGCCCGGGTGACGTGGAACCCCGAGTTCCACCAGCGAGGGCGTGAAGTAGCTGAGTTCCTGGTGGACATGGGGTTCCCGGACGTAGCAATATGCCCAGTAGAAGAGGCCGACTACGAGAAGGTGTGGGACGAATACTGCCAGTCCGAGCACGAGCTCGCGGACTTCTTCATCGAGCGAACCTTACAGCGGAGAATGCCGCCTCTGTCGTTCACTACCCGCTACCTGTCAATGATCTGGCAGGACAATGTGCTCGGTAACTACCAGCCCCAAGTCACCCTCTGCGGAGCCGGGCGCGGGATGCTCGGTTGTGACCCCGAAGGCAACCTGTATCCCTGTCACAGGTTCCCCGAGACTCCGTTCCTGCGGAAGTTCAAGCTGGGAGACATATGGCACGGCCTAAACTGGGACGAGAAGGCCAAGTACGACTTGCTGAACATCTACCAGTTCCAGTTCCCGTATGACTGTCGGACGTGCGAAGTGTGGCCGTATTGCGGCCCACCATGCATCGGGGTAAACGGCGACTTCTCGGGGACCATCTTCCGTTCGGTCAAGGGCAGGTGCTTGTGGCACAAGGCCCATGTGAAGGAGTGCAAGCGGATACACGAAACGCTCAAGGACGACCCGTATTATCGTCAAATGGCTGGCAAGGGGTTCATGCCCCAGTCAACGGGGCCAGTGTACTGACTGACTAGGAGGGATCGAACACATGCCCGATCAAAACAACTGCGTGACCTGCCAGGTATGCGTGACCTGCCAAGGGCAAGAGCAAGTCATGGGCACGGGCTGCGCCAACTGCTTCACTTGCCAGATGGGGATAGCGGCACCGACTCCCGTGGTATCGTATCAGTTTGCCCCTATGGTCCCGATGCCCAGACCCATGATGCCGCCGCCGAATCCGAACCAAGTCTATCCGAAACCGCAACTGGTGGGCGAGTGCTTGAACTGCTCTGAGCGTCTGGACAACTTGCTCAAGTCCGTGGAAAAACTGATCGGCCTACTCGAATCGAGTCTAGGTGGTGATCAGAGTGGAGCAGCAGCCAAAGAACAATGAGGAGTTTCCCTGGCTTGCCGTAGCCATACTCTCGCTGATCACTTTCGGTTTGACCTATGCCGTCGTACAAGGCGCGAAGGACATGCAAGCCCCGATCTTGCGCTTGGGGAGGTATAGCTAGTGAGCGTGTTTGACGGTCGCTGGCTCTGGGTGTTGGATACAGACGACTGTGGCGGCACGGTCAACGTTGTATGGCTGGCAAAGAAGCTGGGGCACGGGATCTGCGCCAAGTGGCACGACGGGGATCCGGCAGACGACGCGAAGTGGGGCTTCCAGGACAAGTTCGCGTCTCTCGCGCAACAGTGCGAAGCGGCAGGTGTCCCGCTGTTGGCGTGGGGATATTGCTATGGTGACACCTACGGCAACCTGATCAAGGAAGCGGACGCAGCGGTGGACGTGCTCACCCGCTACCCCAATACAGGCTATGTGATAGACGCTGAGTCCGAATGGGAGGTCCAGCGGGGACGCGAGTGGGCAAAGAAATTCGGTGATCGCATATTGTCCAAAGTGCCCGATGCCAAGTCCCGGCTGGCATACTGCCCGTTCTGGAACCTGAGATACGGGCATTCGCTCTACCCAGCCGATGCATTCTCGACTTACTGCTCCGTGGTCATGCCACAGTGCTATTTCGACCTAGCACAGCGCAAGACCCGTGCAGACCGCGAACAGATGTTCAACAAGATGCTGGAGGACTACAGGCCCCTGGGTCTCCCCATCTATCCCATCGGCGAGTTCTCTGCTGGTTCTTCTGGTGTGCTGGACTTCATCGAGCTCGCAGAGAGCGCAGGCATCAAAGACTGGGGATGGTGGTTGCTCGACGGCTACCAGTCCAGCGCACAACTGGCTCTCCTAGAAACCTTGGAGGGACCGGATCTGAGCACGTTGCGCTATGAGGTGGAAGACCTCAAGGACACGGTTGTTAACTTAAAGATCCAAGTATCCAAACTCTACGAGATGGTAGAGCGCATAAAGCAGGCGATCAGCTAATCAATCGCCCGAAAGGAGGTGAACGGAAGTGGTCAACGGAATGACTGTGCTAATTGAGTGGCTGTTCCTGTCGTTCGTCGTAGAGAAGTTGGTGGAGGTGGTGCTGAAGCTTGTTCCGAGCATTGACCACAAGACCGTGGTCTACTTGGACGTGCCCTTGCTTCTAGCCCTCATCTTCGGCCTGATCATAGCCTTGGGTGCCCCGCTGGACTTCTTCGCCATGTTCGGACTCCAGTTCCAGTGGCCCTATGTAGGATGCGTGATCACTGGCCTCTTAATGATGGGCGGCTCGAGCTTGGTCCACGACGTGATCCAGTGGGTAGAGGCGAACAAGCAATTAGCGAAGGCCAGCACGGAGGCTTGAGTTTACTACCAAACAATACAATGAGGCCCGGAACATCCTTCCGGGCCTGCTAATATCCAAGGAACTTTCAAGGTCTTCACTCACGGCAGGTATCATAGATCTCAATCTCAAAGATGTCTGGGTTGACAATCGTCCGCATGATAACCACTCTTCCGTACTTACGGATGAATTCCAACAAGGCTTCGAGGTTGGGTATTTCAATAAACCACTCTTCCTCCGCTTCCCTGACAGCCTCATCACAAGGCTTCCTACACGAGTTATCCAAAGTATCGTCCCAAATGGAACTTGTGCGGGACACCATGAATTTCATAGAAACCCCTCCTCAAGCCATTCTTACTACGCCATAAGGATATCTCCATTTTGGATCTCTGAACACCGCACAGTGACAGCAGCCCATGCGCCGTATGTCCTCAAACATCTCGTCGCACGGGCAGTGCAAACGTTCGTTCGGGAGACAAGGGCACCTACCGCCGTTCGTTGCCACTATCTTGGCCACGTTACGGACATAGCCGGGTTTGGGATTGAGGATTAGACCGTGCTTATCTGCGTGTTCCCCCCACGCGGCAAGCACTTGTTCCAAAGTCACAAGTAATCCCCTCACTCTTTTGGCAGCTTAAGCTCGCTGGTGGGGATGATGTAGAACCTGTTGGTCCCTTTCACCGCTATGCTCTGCTGTCCTGTCTTTACTTCTGCCTCTTTCAAGGCTTGCGCGAACCTGGCTCTTTCGTCTTCGTCGGTGCAGTGATGCCAGATCGAGATCACTTTGACTGGTTCCTCGACAAGTTTATCTTCGGTGCATGGCTTGCTCTCACACCACAGACCGTCGCCGTCCCAGACCGTCGCTCCCGCAAAGACATCGGATACCGTCCTCATCAGTTCCTTGTATGCCTTGTGCGCTTCAGGAGTGGCGACCGGGAAATAGACCTGCACTTCGTGCAAGTGACATATCGTGCCCTGTCCTTTCTGTTCTTTCAGCCAATCATCTATCAGTTCCGCTTGGCCTGAGCGGATCATCGTCTTCAAGTCGTCCACGAGCTTGTTCCAAATCCCCACGATCCCGCCCCCTTCTCGGAAGTTCGTAACGCTCTATACGCACACGGTTCCCTTCTTTCCTGAACCAAAACTTGGCCCCAGTGAAATCAACTTCCGGTACGTGCAAGTCGCCGACTCTCTCCAGAAACTCGTAACACTCCTTCACCACGCCTTCGAGGTACAGATAAGTCGGGACGTTCCAAGGCAGCAGCCAGTGTGCCTTGGTGCGGCGCACCAAGATCTTGGCTGCTGTCTGGAGATCCCTGTGCGCCCAGCCGATGGCCCATCCCATGCTCTCGGGCATGGCATTTTGCGCCTCCTGTCTCCATCATGCCAAAGTTCCCACTACTGACAACTCAGGCCGACATGAAGTACTTCACAGCGGCAGGGCACTGGTCAGACAGTGCGGCGTAGAACCTCTGCACAAGCCCATGACGGGCAGTCTTCAATGACCTCAAAATGGCATTCCGTAGAGGTTCTGGCACGGCTCCTGTTTCTTCGTACAGTTTCTTCACGAGACCGACAGCGGCCTCCACGTCCTTTGTAGTCGCCCACACCTTTCTAGTCTTCTTGGTCTCCTTCTCCATATGGACACCCCCTTTGGTATGGCGGACATCGCGAAAATGCCAGGGTTCTATCCGAGATCGGCCACCGTCACGACTGATTTATCGTACTGTCTATACATATGCCCCTATTTCGGCCCAAAATCGGCCCTATCTAGCAGGTACTATACAAGGATGCATATCAGGCTTCTTGACAGACTCTTTCCCGGAGCCAAGCGGCGATTTGGGATCCC
>Ga0078972_1003593_pt1 | contig 45801 bp, 40 predicted proteins | sample YelNatPaOPGAMG01_FD_67568 | JGI IMG/M metagenome (GOLD analysis project Ga0078972, IMG submission 67568) | Hot spring thermophilic microbial communities from Obsidian Pool, Yellowstone National Park, USA - OP-RAMG-01 (SPADES assembly) (version 2) | ecosystem: Environmental > Aquatic > Thermal...
CGGTTGGCACCGCTATTTCCTACATCGTTTTTGTTTCCTGGACTTTGATTACGGTGGTTCCCCTTCTCTGGATGGGGTATTCATCGTTTAAGTCAAACGAAGAGCTGACCCGGGATATCTACGCGTTCCCCCGGGACCTTTTTGATAGCTACCATCATGAATACGTGGTTATACCCAAATCTCTAAACGTGGTGTTGGATTACGATCCTATAAAGGATCCCCGGGAACGTTTGATTATAGAGTCCACCACTATCGCTCCGACACGACGCCTCATGGTCCATTTCCTCGTTAAAGAAGAGTTACCCCCCCAATTACAGAATTTAAAACCCGGCGATAAACTGTTCGTATACCAATTGCCCCCTAAAATGCGACAGCGGATCTTCTGGTCTACCGTGTGGTTCAACTATATTTCCGCCTTTACCCGGGGGACCCTTGGGGGGAAATTCATAAACAGCGTTATTTATGCCTCCGTGTCCACCTTTTTCATCGTGATTTTCGGTTTGATGGCGGGGTTTGGTCTGAGCAAAATGGCCTATAAGCGGGCGTCGATAATTATATCCGGGATTATCGGTTTGGGATATTTAATCAGTATTAACTCCGTCATCATCCCCCTCTTCCTTATGCTTTCCTCTATTAAATTAACGGATACCCATCTGGGGGTAATCCTGGTGTATACCGCCTTTGGCTTACCCATGTCGGTCCTGCTGGCGTCCCAATTTATCAAGGGTCTTCCAGACAGCCTGATAGAGTCGGCTTTTATGGACGGTGCGACGATGACCCGAATGTTTTTTAGCATCATCGTCCCGATGACCGTCCCAGTAATTATTACGATAGCGATAATCAACGCTCTGGGTATTTGGAACGAATTTTTGCTGGTCCTCGTAATGGCTAGCTCCGAATTCACAAAATCCCTACCCGTGGGGGTATATTCCTTCTCCAGCTTGCAAAGTACCCAATTGGGGTGGCAATTGGCGGCCCTGGTGATAGCGGTCCTTCCGGCGATGATCGTGTATTTTATTTTCAACAAACGGCTGACCCAAGGGGTCGTAGCGGGCGCCGTTAAGGGCTAGGAGAGATTACCCATGCGCTTTGGACATTTTGATGACCTTCAACGGGAGTACGTCATCGATACTCCCTGGACTCCGTATCCGTGGATTAACTACCTGGGCACGGAAAATTTTTTCTCTCTCATTTCCAATACCGCCGGGGGCTATTCCTTTTATAAGGATGCCCGCCTACGCCGAATAAACCGTTACCGGTACAACGATGTGCCCCAGGATTCCAATGGACGCTACATCTATATTCGGGAACGAAGGCTGGATGGCCAAGATACGGAGGGAAATTGGAAGCGGGGCGATCCCCTGGGGCCCGCATGGAATCCCGGATGGAAGCCCACAAAGACCGAGGTGGACTTTTACGAATGCCGCCACGGGTTAGGTCGAACCACCATAAGGGCCGAGAAAAACGCCCTGGAAGCTACGGTTCGGTATCTGGTTCCCCTAGGCGAAACGGCGGAGGTTCAGGAACTTACCATTGTAAACAATTCTTCGGAAGTCCGGGCCCTGAGCGTCTACTCCTTGGTGGAATTCAACCTGTGGAATGCCCTGGATGATTTTACCAATTTTCAAAGGAACCTTTCTACCGGACAGGTGGAGGTGGAAGGAAACGCCGTCTACCATGTGACCGAGTATCGGGAACGGCGGAATCATTACGCTTTTTTTTGGACCAACGCGAACATAGCCGGGTTTGACACCGATCGGGACACCTTTATAGGCACCCATGGGGATTTTTCTTCCCCCTGGATGGTCGAACAGGGGCAAAGCGGCAATTCCCTGGCGGACGGCTGGTCTCCCATCGCTTCCCACCGTATCGAATGGATTTTGGAACCGGGGGAAAAGAAGCAGGCGATCTTTGTGTTAGGGTACGTTGAAAATCCGGAGGATCAAAAATGGGAGACTCCCCATCGGGTACGGAAGGACTTAGCTCGGGCCTTACAGCATCGCTTTTCCACGTCCCAGGCTTTTCAAAACGCTTGGGACGCCCTAGATCGATTTTGGGACGAAAAGCTTTCCCATTTTTCCGTTGCCACGGGGGATGAAAAACTAGACCGAATGGCTAATCTTTGGAATCAGTACCAGTGCGTCGTCACCTATAACATGGCCCGTAGCGCATCCTATTTCGAGAGCGGTATTGGCAGAGGTATCGGATTCCGGGATACGTGCCAGGATTTGCTGGGGTTTGTTCACCTTATGCCGGAAAAGGCCCGGGAGCGATTGTTTGATGTGGCTTCTACCCAGTTCCCCGACGGGGGAGCGTACCACCAGTTTCAACCCCTAACCAAACGGGGAAACGCCGATATTGGGGGGAATTTTAACGATGATCCCCTATGGCTGATTATTGGCGTGGCGGGGTATATAAAAGAAACCGGCGACTGGGATTTTCTACGGCAACAGGTTCCCTTTGATAACAATCCACGGAATGCCGCCAGCCTTTTTGAGCATCTTAAACGGTCCTTCGATCACGTTCTAAACAATTTAGGACCCCATGGGCTTCCTCTTATCGGTCGGGCGGACTGGAACGATTGCCTTAACCTGAATTGCTTTTCCACGGATCCCAACGAATCGTTCCAAACCTCCACCAACAGGGATGGCAGAAACGCCGAATCCGTATTGATTGGCCAAATGTTCGTATACGCGGCCCCCGACTATATCGAAATGTGCAAAACCCTGGGAGAAACGGCGGAAGCCGAACGGGCTTTGGCGGCGGCGCGGCGAATGGAAAAGCTGTTGACGGAAAAGGCTTGGGACGGCCAGTGGTTCCTTAGGGCCTACGACGATGGGGGAAATAAAGTTGGATCCGCCCAAAACAGGGATGGAAAAATTTATATAGAAACCCAGGGGTTTGGAGCCATGGCTCTGGTGGGTCAAGACCGGGGGTACCCGCAAAAAGCCTTGGATTCGGTGGCGGAGTACCTGGATACGCCCCACGGCGTGGTAATCTTGGATCCTCCGTATCAGGAATACCATGTGGAATTGGGAGAAGTTTCCTCCTATCCCCCTGGGTACAAAGAGAACGGTGGCATATTCTGTCATAATAATCCCTGGATTATGATCGGCGAAATACTGGTTGGCAGGCCCGAACGGGCCTTTGCCTATTGGAAAAAAATAGCCCCCGCGTATCGGGAAGATATCTCGGAACTTCATCGTATGGAACCCTACGTCTACTCCCAGATGATCGCTGGGAAGGCAAGCCGTCGTCAGGGGGAGGCGAAGAATTCATGGCTCACGGGGACTGCGGCCTGGAACTTTGTGGCCCTTTCCCAATGGATTATAGGCATCCGTCCTTCCTTCTATGGGCTTATCGTCGAACCCCGTTTGCCCGCCCATATTACAAGGGCTACGATTCATCGCCTTTTCCGCGGAGCGACCTACACGATCGAGGTGGAAAACCGTCAGAACGACGGTCCTGTTGTCCTTACGGTGGAAGGGAAAACCCTGCAAGGAACCCTGGTTCCCCTGGCGAATCCGGGCTCGGAAGTGGTGATCCACGCGCGGGTAGGGTAAGCGTCGGGTAAAAATTTATTCCGAGGGAAGAACGAGAAAAACGGGGAACATTAAAGCATTTTGTGGAATGGGACCGTAGTATCCTTGGGAGGATACTATGGCCCATGCTACCTTTAAATCCCGTTTTACGGCTTTGGCGGTGCCCCTGGCGTTACCCCTGGTGGTTTTAACCGCCTGCGCCGCCTGCGATACGGGGCTTGGTTCGAGCGGCCCCGCAAAAAAGGGGGACCCCCAAAGCCTCCGTGTGGTAAGTTGGAACGTTCAGGCCCTCTTTGACGATACGGATACGGGGACCGAATACGCCGAGTACCGCACTTCCGCCGGTTGGAATTCCGCCGCCTATCAGGAGCGCTTAAAGACCCTGGGAGCGGCCCTTCTTTCGTTTCCCGACGGGGGCGCCGATATCATCGCTTTGGAGGAAGTGGAAAATGCGCGGATCCTCCAGGATTTGGCCCAAACGGCCCTGGCCCACCGGGGCTATGGGTGGAGCGCCTTCGCTAACCTACCAGGGGGTTCCCTGGGGGTGGGGATCCTCAGCCGGTATCCTATCAATTCGGCCCTAACCCATTCCATTTCTTCCTACGGACAAACTATTCCCCGTCCCATTCTGGAGGCGAATATCGATATCGATGGGGCACCCCTCACACTTTTTGTCTGCCATTGGAAGTCTAAATTGGGATCCGCGGAGACTACGGAGCCCCTTCGCCGGGCCGCAAGTCGGGTTATCCGGCAGAGGCTGGGGACGCTAGGGCAAAACAGTCCCGGTCTATCGGTGTTGGTGGCGGGGGACCTGAACGAGAACACCAACGAGTTTGAACGGCAAGGGGGGCTTACTATAACGGCCCTTATGCCCGATTCCCCCGACGCGGAGGCCCTTGTTCAGGGAACCCTAGGGCCGCGGATAGGGGCAGACCAGGGCTCCCCGACCGATGGGTTGGGGGAACCGGACTTCGTGGTGGTTACGGACCTCCAACCACCCCGTTCCAGCTGGACCCCTCCCAGGGCTACCTTTTTTGACCCCTGGCTGAAGGGCCTGTGGAAGGGTTCCTACGCCTATCAAAACGCCTGGGAACAGATCGATCATATCCTTTGCCCGGAAAGTCTTTTTGACGGCCAATCCTGGGAATACGCCTCCTTTGCGGTGGCAGATGGGGCTCCCTTTGCGGGAGAATCGTCCTACCCCCAGATCTTTAACCCCAAAACGCTGAAGGGCCTCAGCGATCACCTACCGGTGATGGTAACCCTGGAACGGAAAGCCAGCCAAAAGTAACCGGTGTGGGAGCGGTCCGGACCAACGATCCACCGGTCCGAAAGACTCTTAGCCCAACAGAGCCGAGACTTCCAGGGCTATGGCTAATTCTTCGTTGGTCGGCACCACCAGGAGGGCCACGGGAGAATCGGGGGTGGAAAAAATAAATTCCCGTCCCTTGACCCGATTCTTTTCCGGATCAAAGCGAACTCCCAGCCATGCTAAATCTTGGCACACCCTCTGCCGCAGGTCCGGGTCATTTTCTCCGATTCCCGCGGTAAAAACGATGCCGTCGATGCCGCCCATCACCGCCGCGAAGGCCCCGATAAATTTTCTTAACGCGTAGGCGTAGTAATCCCTGGCCATACGGGCCCCCTCGTGCCCCTGGGCTTCCAACTGTTCCAATTCCGCCATGTCTGCGGAAACGCCGCTGAGACCGAGGAGGCCGCTTTTTTTATAGAGGATTTCATACACCTCCTGGGCCTTCATGTTTTGCCGCATCAACAGGTCTAAAATGACACCCCCGTCCACGTCCCCCGAGCGGCTACCCATGGGCATACCGGTAAAGGTTCCAAAGGTGGCGGTGGTATCCACCGCCAGGCCCCCCTGAACCGCGGTGACGCTGGACCCCCCGCCCAGGTGGCACGTTACAAGCCGGAGGGCCCCCAGGTCCCGCCCCAGCAATTCGGCGGCCCGTTGCGCCACGTACCGGTGGCTTGCTCCGTGGAAACCAAATTTTCGGTATCCATACCTTTCCCGAAGCTCCTGGGGAAGGGGATAGATGGAGTTCAGCGGGGGCTTTTTTTGATGGAACGCCGTATCGAAGGAGGCGAACTGGGGAATTTCGGGATGGAGTTCCAGGCATTCCCGAATCCCCGCCAACTGCACCGGGTTATGGAGGGGCGCCAGGGGGATGCACTCCTCAATTTTTGCCAGGGTATCTGGATTGATAGGAGCCGCCTCGGAAAAGTAACTACCCCCATGGACCACCCGGTGGCCAATCCCGTGGAGGACCGTATCGGAAGGAATTTGGCCAAAAACCCATCGGAGCGCCTGGGCGTGGGAAAAGCCCGGAAGTTCCGCGGATTCTTTTTCGCTCCCCCCGTCGAAACGTTGGATCTTTCCGACGCAGTCGTTCCTCCCAACCCGGTCGACGGCTCCCTTTATCAACAATTTTTTTGACCGGGTTTCTAAAAGTTGAAACTTAATCGTGGTACTACCGCAGTTTAAAACCAAAACATTCCGAGCATCCGAATCTACCCTTTCCATACAGCCTCCGTAGAAGGCCAATTTTCATTCCCCCCCCGAGACTTGTCAAGGCCACCGGGAATAGAGGCCCCTCGCCGTCGCCTACCCCGGAGGCTGGTATTTGCGGTCCCACAGCCTCAATTAGCCGGGTTTATCCAATCGAATAACCCCCGGCCTAACCTTGACCTTTTCTCTGATAAATTGTTATATATATCTAACAGATGGAGGCTTCCCCAATGTATCTTTCCGACGCGCCGAACGGCGCCTCTTTTAGGGTGATAAAGGTTGTGCTGGGAAAGGAAGTCGGAAAACGCTTAGCCGATATGGGTTTTACCGAGGGTGTGGAGGGCGTGGTCATTCGGGGTGGCGTATTCAGGGGACCCATGCAGGTTCGCATCCGGGGCTACGATTTGTTGATACGCCGAAGCGAAGCCGCGGGGATTGAAGTTACCCCCGTGGGCGATTGGAGACCCGTGGCCCACCACCTGGGGAGGCCTTGGGGCGGAAGACGGGGCAGAGGCTGGGGCCGCTTTTTCCATGGATTAAGGGTAGACGTTTGAGCCAATCAAAGATTCGGGTAGCCTTAGCGGGGAATCCAAACGCCGGTAAGACTACCCTTTTTAATGCCCTTACGGGGGCCCACCAAAAGGTGGGCAATTATCCGGGGGTAACCGTGGAAAAACGGGAGGGGAACCGGATCCGGGGGGATCGGGAGTACCATTTTATCGATCTCCCGGGAATTTATAGCCTAACCGCCTACTCGATCGACGAGGTAGTAACCCGGGATTTCCTTTTAGACGAAAAACCCGACGTTATTGTGGACGTTATGGACTCTACCAACCTGGAACGGCACCTCTACCTCTGTCTTCAATTTCAAGAATTGGGAATCCCGGTGATAGGGGCCCTTAATATGAGCGACGAGGCGGAGGCTAAGGGGATCCGCATAAACGATAGGGCCCTTGAGTCGGTCCTGGGCGTACCCATGGTAAAAACCGTGGGGCCCAAGGGCACGGGGGTCGATGGTCTCCTGGATAAAATTGACGCGATATTGGTCGGGGAAGCCTATGAACCGAACCGGTTTATCCGGTACGGCGACGAGATAGAGTCCAAACTTTCGATCCTTCAAAACCTTATTCAACAGGATTCTTCATTTTGTCAATGTTTTCCATCCCGCTGGCTCGCCGTAAAACTTTTGGAAAAGGACGCCAACGCCTACGAACGACTTCGGCAACACAGCAACGCCGGGGTAATCGAAGGGGCCGCCAGAGAGGCGGTTCTCTGGTTGGAAAAACACTACGGTAAGGACGCAGAAATTGTTGTTTCGGAGCAGAGGTACGGTTACATCCACGGGGCGGTAAAAGAAGTAATCCAGATCGTAAAAAAACCGGATTTCAGCCTTACGGAATCCATAGACCGGGTAATCATGCACCCCTTTTTCGCTCTTCCTATTTTTGTGGTAGTCCTATGGGCCATATTCCAGCTGACCTTTGTGGTGGGTGAATACCCCATGCGGTGGTTGGAACTGTTTTTTAACTTCCTCTCTATTCAGTTTTCTTCGCTTCTTCCGGCGGGGATCCTCCGGTCCCTGGTGGTGGATGGAATAATCGGCGGGGTTGGGGGCGTATTATCCTTTGTACCCCTTATCATTTTCCTCTTTTTCTTTCTTTCCCTCTTAGAAGACGTGGGGTACATGTCTCGGGCGGCCTTCGCGACGGATAAGTTTCTCCACGCCTTTGGCCTCCATGGGCAATCAATTTTCCCGATGATGCTCGGCTTTGGTTGTTCGGTCCCCGCTATCATGGCGGCTCGAACCTTAAAAAGCCGACGGGATCGGATACTGACGATCCTTATTATTCCCTTTATGAGTTGCGGGGCCAAACTCCCGGTTTACGTCCTGTTGTCATCGGCGTTTTTTCCCCACCACGCGGCTTTAATGGTCATGCTGGTGTACGCGGTGGGGGTCGTGGCGGGTCTGCTTTCGGCGGTCCTGCTCCGGAATACGATACTTCGAGGGGATCCTACGCCCTTTGTAATGGAACTGCCCCCGTACCGCATGCCCACCCTTCAGGGTATCCTTTGGCACGTGTGGGAAAAGTCCTGGTCCTACGTAAAAAAGGCCGGTACGGTAATCCTGGCGGCTTCGCTTATCGTTTGGTTCATTACCCAGGTCCCCGTGTACACCCCCTTGCCGCAGGAATTGTCGACCCTGACGGCCTCGTATAAAAGCGCCCACCCGAACGCGACGGAAGCCGAACTGGCGTCCTATCTGGACCAGGTCCGGGCCGCCGCGGCGGTGGAATATAGCTTTGCCGGTCGGTTAGGAAAGGCCGTGGAACCGGTCTTTAAACCCCTGGGGGTGGATTGGCACTTTGCGGTGGCTACCATCGCGGGCTTTGCCGCCAAGGAACTGGTGGTTTCTACCCTGGGAATCCTGTATCGAGTCGGTACGGAGGGGGGCGACAAGAACGAAAGCCTCCGGGATGCCCTGCGCTCGGATCCCCTGTTCAATCCTCTGGTCGCCCTGGTTATGATGCTCTTTATTTTGGCCATTCCCCCCTGTATGGCCACCCTATCTACCATAAAGGCCGAACTAGGCTGGGGCTGGATGGGCTTTAGCTTCGTTTTTATGCTTTCCTTTGGGTGGATATTAGCCTTTTTGGTCCATCTTTTCGGGAGCCTCGGTTTCTGAAGTTCCGGCTCCCTCGTTTACCTGGCTTTTTTGATGGGGCCGCTGTAAAAAGGCCTGGGCAAAAAACGCGCTCAAGACCGGCCCCGCCAGGGAGGCGGCCCAGCGCTGGAGCTTCCACGAAAATTTTGGCAGGCTGATTCGCTTTCCCCTCCCGCAGTCCCGTAGGGCTCTTATAACGGTTTTATCGGCGCTCCAGCCGTGGAGCACGATTTCCCGAGCCCCGTTGGACGCCACCTTGGCAAATTCGCTATCCACTGAACCGGGGCACAGGGCCATAACCCGAACGCCCCGGCTCCTCCATTCCGTCCCCAGAGCAACCGACAGGGATAGCACGTAGGCCTTGGTGGCGGCGTAGACCGCAAACCCTCCCAGGGGCGCAAAAGCCGCGAGGCTCGCCACGTTAACAACCCAGGAGCCGGACTCCAAAAGGGGATCAAAGAGACCGCAGGATTGGGTCAGGGCCCGGCAATTTAAATCGACCTGCCCCAGCTGACGGTTCAGATCGTTCTCCGAAAAGGGACCGTAGGTCCCATACCCGGCGTTATTTATCAACACCCGGACCGGTTTCCCCGATTTCTTCGTCCGATCGGCCAGGGTTTCCAAGGTTCCGGGGGCGGTCAGGTCCGCAGGAAAGGTTCGGATGGTAAGGGTTTCACTTTGAACGGTACCCCCATCGACCTCTCCCAGTTCCCGTCGGATTTCTTCCGCCAAATTGGTCAACCGGTCTCCCCGGCGGGCCACAAGCCACAGTTCATCAAAAGAAGGGAGGGACCGAAAGCGCTCCTGGCCCCCCGCCCCTGCGGCTAGATGCCGGGCAAAGGCCGCTCCGATGCCCGAAGAGGCCCCCGTGACAATAGCAATTCCCCGTTGGATCGTCTGTTGATTCTTCGTGTTATCCATGAAGGTATACTACCGGGAAAAGGCTTGCTTCGCAATAATCTTTTGGTATCGCACCGAAGAATCCGCCGGTGAACTAACCTCAGGTAGCTTCGATGGCTTCCTCAGGGATTAGTCCATTTTCCTTTGCCGCATCCAAAATATCTTTTTCGGTTATACCATATTCAATTTTACCGCTCATCAAAGCAAGAAGATCCTGTCGATTCGGTATACCCCCTACCATGGTAAGCTTATCATCCAGATAGACCAGGGGGAAAATAGAATCCTCAAAATATTTTTGAGCTAAAGCGGCCAAACTATCGGGATTCCATTCCTGCTTTTCCCTATCGATCACCACAAGCTCATCCGTAGCGGGGATCCAGCTCCGAACACCCTTTTCCACAACCTCCGTGGGGGTTGTGGAACAACAAGACTTAATTCCGCCGTTCAATACTAATTTTACTACCATAACTGCCTCCTTACGCTTTTTTCGCCGACTCGTAGACTACCTGTCCCTGGCCGCAACTGGAACACTCAAACTGAATGGTCGTGTGATCAATTTTAAACTTTCCGGAAACTACTTCTTTTATCTTATTCATAATTGATGCGGTGTCGCTTAAATTCTGATCTTCTAAAAGTATATGGGCGCTCATAACAGGATACCCCGGCTCAATTGCCCAAAGATGAAGATCATGGACCCCCACTATTCCGGGGATTTTTGCCAATTCTGCGGAAACATTTTCTGTTTCGACGCCATCGGGAGATCCCTCGTTAAGAATATGGGTCGCTTCTTTAAGTACCCTGCCCGCACCGGTTAATATAACGATGGCGATAAGAACCCCCGCCGCAGGGTCTACCCAGGTCCAACCGGTAATCAGCATAATGATCCCCGCCACGATAACCCCCACAGAGGAAAGGGCATCCCCTAGGACATGGAGAAACGCGGCTCGAGAATTTAAATCCCCATGGCTATGGCCCCGAAGCACCAGGGCTACCAATAAATTGGCCACTAAACCAATTATCGCTATTATAAGCATAGGGCCGGCTATTACTGGTTCGGGATGAATAAACCGGGTAATCGCCTCCCGTAATATTTCTATGGAAACGACCAATAGGGTAGCTCCATTTATAAAGGCCGCCAACACCTTCATTCGCCTAAAACCATAGGTATGCTGGGAACTTGCGGGCATCATGGCCATCCGAATAGCTATATACCCCAGGGCTAAAGCGAATATATCCAAGAAAACGTGGGCCGCGTCGGAAAGGAGGGCGAGGCTTCCGGTAAATATCCCACCCAAAACCTCAGCGACCAGGGTTACACTGGTTATTATAATGGAGGTAATAAACTTTCCTCCGCCGGAAAGTTCCTCTTCTATACTATGGTTATGGCTATGACCTTCGTGGTCATGGTCATGGTCGTGGTCATGGTCGTGGTCATGGTCGTGGTCATGATTATGGTCGTGATTTTCTTGACCGTGGGTATTTTCTTGTTCGGGTGAATGGGACATAATAACTCCTAAATAACGCTACCTTCTGTAGCATTATTTCGAAATATAGCAAATATTATATATCCAGTCAAGATAAAATATGAAATTGTTTCCAAATAATGAAACAATATTTAGGTCCCCTCTAAAAACCAATTGTTTTTAGAGGGGACCTAAGCAATTCCTTACAGGAATTGCGATTTCAGCGGAACCATTCTAAAAACTGATGTTTTTAGAATGGTCTCATGTTTGCCCCCGTATCCCTATAGACTTGATTCTGAGGTGCCAAAAACTGCGCTATACGGGTTTTTCCCCATCCAGGAAGTGTGGCTATTGTACAAAACCATGGGCGTTCAAAAAGTGAGTTTTGAACGCCCATACTTAACAGGGTGTATCCCGATAAAAAAAGAAAAATTATCGTGCTCAGCCTTCGTTGAAGTACCCTTGGGTAACGAAACTCTGCAACCCTAACGGTCTACCACCACTTAAAAGCGGTTCCACAGCGGGTAAGGTACCACACAAAGACGATACCGATCACCACCGCGTAGGTTATAAACCAGGGGACCATGGCTCCACCTTCCTTTTTAAGAAGGGCCCACTGGAAAAGGCTAAACCCTAAACAAACGAGGTAGCCGATAAAAGCAATGACGCCGTACTTTACGTTTGGAAGAGCTAGGGCGTCTAGACCAAAAATAAACGTAAACGCGAAGAGGACGACAAGGCCGATGAAAAGCAACATGCTGGTTCTATTATCCATCGATAGCTCCTTTGATTAGTTTTAAAGTAACCCCATATATAAACCTATTTCAACGGTAAGTATAATCGCTCTCCCCTTTCTTGTCCATGGAATCGAAGAAAAATGCGAAAACTCTATTATTTTCACCATCCCAGAGGCCTTTGGACGCTTTACGCTTTATCACAAGTATGATAAAAAAGGTTATGAATATCGCTAAAGACCAAGTGGTCAGCATCAATTATACGCTTACGGATGTAAACGGCCAAGTTCTCGATTCTTCGCAAGAAACGGGGCCGCTTTCTTATTTACACGGCAACGATAACATCATTCCCGGGCTGGAGAAGGCTTTGGAAGGAAAAACCGAGGGAGCTACGCTTAAAGTTTCCGTTCCCGCGGCTGAGGCCTACGGGTTACGGGATGAACAATTGGTTATCAATGTTCCGAAGAGCCAGTTTCAAGACGCGGGTACCGTAGAAGAGGGAATGCAATTTGAGGCCGAGACCTCGGATGGTAGTCGAATCGTCACGGTAACAAAAGTAGAGGGTGATACGGTCACCATTGACGCGAACCATCCTTTGGCGGGGATGGATCTTAACTTTGATGTACAGGTCGTGGGGATTCGTGCGGCCACCGAGGAAGAGTTGGAACACGGACACGTCCACGATCATGGCCATCATCACGACGATGAGGACGAAGAATAGGGTAAGCTACCATTGTCCGAGGACCCCATGCGTAAAACCTTGCCCTTTAATCTTCGGGTCTTGGATTATGTGATTATTCTAGTGGCGGTAGCTATTACGGTGGCTACCGCAGTTTTGTTATACGGGGGAAAAGCTGCTTCCCTCCAGGTGGTAGTTGAAGGTTCAGGGAAAACCTGGATTTTTCCCATAGGGTCGGAAGAAACCCTGCAAGTTCCAGGTCCTATCGGAACCACGGTAGTTCGCATACACGACAAACAAACCTGGATTGAATCGTCCCCTTGTCATAATCAGCTTTGTGTCGCCGCGGGAAAAATTGATCGGGCCGATCAATGGGTGGCCTGTTTACCAAACAAGGTATTTGTCCGGATAAAAGGTAAGAAAAGCGATGAAGGCCCCGACTGGTCTACCTGGTGATGCAATTACGGTTGATAGGGCGGTAGCTCTTTTAGGAGCCTTTTGCCTTTTTCTTTCAACCATCGAGTATCTCATTCCTAAACCCCTTCCCTTTATCCGTATTGGTATAGCAAACCTACCCCTCATGATAGCCTTGGATATTTTACCCCTCCCCTCCTTTATCTCCTTGGTTTTTATTAAAATCCTGGGACAGGGAATTATAACCGGTTCCTTACTGTCCTACGTTTTTCTCTTTTCCCTGGCGGGGACCGTTTTTTCTTCCGCCGCCATGTACGTGGGCTGGAAAATCGCGGCTCCCCGGTTCGTAAGTTTTGTGGGAATCGGAGTTATTGGGGCGTTAACCTCCAATATTACCCAAATCCTCTGCGCCCGTATTTTTATTTTTGGGGAAAGCGCCCTGTATATCGCCCCTCCTTTTTTGGCCGTAGGGCTGGTCACCGGAATAAGCCTGGGGGTCCTCTGCGAGCTGTTTGTCCAGCGTTCCCGTTGGTACGGGGATTTTAAAAAATGAAAAAACATCCCGTCTCTGGTTTTGCACTTCGACGAAGGGCCTTTTTTTCGGCCCACATCACGAGCAAAACCTTGTTTTTAGCGGGTTTCCTGGTTATGCCCGCGTTTTTGCTCAATGGGTCTCTACTCTCTAGGGGCTTACAATTTTTTCTTCTCTGGTTGTTCGTTTGGGCTGTGGGCAAAAGGAATTCCCCCTGGATAACCCTTTCCGTTTCCGCGGGAATTGTTTTATTCAATTTGGTGATTCCCTACGGGCGTTTATTGTGGTCCTGGGGACCCCTACAAATTACCCAGGGGGCCTTGCTTGGGGGTGTTCAAAAAGCGATCACCGTGGAGGGCTTGGTTCTTCTATCCAAGACCTTTATCCGATCGGACTTAGAACTACCGGGAACCTTTGGGAAGAGAATTGGAGAATCCTTTAGGATTTTTGAATTGATGATGGAAGATGGGGAACCTTTTTCATGGAAGGATCCAATTTCCAGCCTGGACCGGATCTTGATAAAATATTCCCAGGGAACACCCCAAACGGAGGCCCCTGGGGAGGCTTTTACGAGGAAAAAAACCACAGCCTGGGGTTATGCGGCCCTGGCCATCGCGGCGGGCTCCCTATGGGCCGCCCTTTTTTGGCACCCGGTTGTTTAGGTCGCCGTTTAGGGGGCCCGACAAGGTGGTCCCCCTCGTCGGTTAGAAAGTTTTAGCCTACCTGTTTTTTAGCCCGATCCAAGCCGTCGGAGGCTTCTTTGTAAGCGGGGTTTAACTTGAGCGCCTGGGTATACGCTTGAACGGCGGAGGCGTAATCTCCCGCGTTTTCGCGAACCAAGCCGAGACGGTACCACCAGAGGGGTATGTCCGATTCCAGGTTAACCGCCATGGTGTACGCCATATCCGCGTGCCGAAACTGTTGCTGTATCCGGTAAATCTCACCCATAAAAAAATAGGCCACCGAAACCCGCTCGCCCTGGGGAACCGAGTCCACGTATTTCTGCATAGCCTTTAAGGACTCGGGGTAGTTATTTAAATAGAAATACGCTTCACCGAGGGTTTCAATAATCCGGTAATCGTTAGGGTTAACATTTAGGCCCTTAAGCCCCCACGTTACCGTATCGGGGTACTTTTTTTGCCGTAAAAGAGCCCACGTAAGAACCGTATAGGAATCCATATTGGTCGCATTTTGAGCGATTTCGTTTTGACAAATCCGAACGGCCTCATCGTATTTAGCACTAGCGTCGTTCAGCCGTCCTTGGGCTTCCATATCCCTACCAATTCGATAGGTCTGTAGAGCATCGGGTTTATCTTGGGAAAAAAGGGGAAAGGAAACCATCACAAGGGTTATAAAAACCAAAAAAAAGCGGGTTTTCATACCCCCATAATGATGGTTTCCCCGGGATTTTGCAATCCCTACCGGCTCCAGTAGGGAGTTTTTTAAAAACTCCCTACATTTAAAAAAATCGATTGATCCTTTTACAAAACCCTCGATTTACATGACGTTTTTAACCAGAACCTCGTTGTTATTCATCAAAGTCTTTCCAGAAACATAATCCAAAAACGCCTCGGAATCGATGAACCCCGTATCCACCTTGCGGGAATCGGGCATTTTCCCAAGGGTGAAATTTTTGTCCCCCCCCGTACCCATAAAGTTATTGACCACCAGTTTATACGTTCCCGCGGGATCGATGGCCTTCCAGGACCCGTCCTTAGCCTGGACTTGGATATCCGTAACCCGGTTGCCCTTCGGACCATTAACCATCAGGGTAAGCTTTAAGCCCGAAACGTAGACATAGGCCGTATCCGGAGCTTTGACGTACGAGGTGATGCAGAAATCGGTCATATCCTCCAGGATCTGTTTGACCTCCGCTCCGTTGACATTGAGGGTCATCAGGGTGTTCCCAAAGGGTTGAAGTTCGTACACCTGGGCGACGGAAATAGGCCCGGCGTTATAATCCACCCGAACACCACCGGGGTTCATAATCGCGATATCCGCTTCGGTTTTCCAGCGCATCGAGTCGGCGATAATAGGACCGGGCCCCTTATTATTTACCCGTTTAAGTTCCTCCCCCGCCGTGGTGGCTATCTTATTTTTCAGCTCATTGATCGATTTGGAATACTGCGCCAGTTTGGTAAGGCCTTCCGGTTTATCCTTTACAAAGAGGAACCGGGAATCGCCGGAAAATTTCGTAACCAAATCGTTAAAATCCGCCAAATAGGCGGCCTTGGATTTAACCGAAGGTTCGGCGTTGTAGCCCTTTCCATCGTATTCCTTGGGTACGTAGGATCCATCGGCTTGGCGGATAAACTCCACCCGCTTTAGCTTGCCGTTCTCGTCGGGGAGATCGTATACCCGGAACCGATCGAGCCCGGCTAACAGGGGAGCTCGGCCATCGAAGGCTACAATTTTGCCATCCCCGTTAAAACTAACATTTAAGTCGCCAATCGTGTTTGCCCATATCCACGAGGTAACCACCAGAACCGGATCCTTGGTAGGACCGGTTACCACCGTGGGATAGGAACCTTCGCTCTTTATACCCAGACTGGTAAGGGGTCCCAGGGGCGTATGGGAATGCCCCCCGATAATAACATCCACCCCGGCCACCTGGGCGGCCAACTGTTTGTCCACATCGTAGCCATCGTGGCTTAGGACGATTATTTTATTGATCCCCTGGGCTTCCAGGGCCTTCACCGTTTTTTCCAAAGACGTTTTAGGATCGAGGAATTTCACGTTCGGACCAGGACTGGAAATATAGGGGGTGTCGGGGTTGGCCAAGCCAACCAGGGCAACCTTGGCGCCCTTAATTTCTTTGATCACGTAGGGCTTAATTACGCTGGCCAACGCCGGTTCAGCGCTCAGATCGAGGTTGCACGCCACCAGGGGGAAGTGGGCCCCCTCGGCAAAATCGACCAGCACCGCAGGGCCCAGGTCGAATTCATGGTTTCCCACGGTCATGGCGTCCAGTTTCATAGCGTTCAGGAAATCCAGGTCCGCTTTACCCTTAAATTCGGTAAAGAAGAGGGTACCCTGAAAAACATCCCCCGCGTGTACAAAAAGATTGGTCGGATGTTCCGCCCGCAGGGCGTCCACCGCGGCCCAGAGCCGGGCAAAGCCACCTAATTCCACAAAAACCCGCTTACCCTTCAGGGTCGGATTAATGTCGACGGTCAACTGGGAATACGCGGGCTCTAAATGGGCGTGGGTATCGTTGACGTGGATAAGTGAAATATCGAGGGGAGTGGTATCGGGTTTTACTTGAACCGCCGCGCCGGAAACGGCGTTTGTCTGGGCAGGAGCGGCTTGTGCAGGAGCGGCTTGGGTGGTGGTAGTCCCCGGAGCCCCTCCAGCATCCGCAACTTTGGCCGGCGGTGTTCCCGCACAGCCGAGGGTAACCAACGCCGCTACGGCGATGGCTACCGAGTACGATAGAATTCTTTTCATGGATGTTCCTCCTCCAATCGGATTTTGAACACCCATTATACACTATTTTGCTAGCAGTTTGTCGGCCTTTGGGGATTAAAAATCCATCAATTCGACAGGCTCCTATGATTTTGCCAATAATTGGTTAATCGCCGCCGCGGCCCGGCGCCCTTCTCCCATGGCAAGGATCACCGTCGCGGCCCCCAGGACGATATCGCCCCCCGCGTAGACCGAATCCAGGGAGGTTTTTTGGTCCGCCCCCACGACGATGCGGCCCTTCTTGTCCACCACAAGCCCCTCGGTGGTTTTACCCAGCAGGGGGTTCGATTCGTTACCCAGGGCTACGATCACCGTATCGCAGTCGAATTGGTACTCCGAACCGGCAATGGGGACGGGGCTCCGACGGCCCGAGGCATCCGGCTCCCCTAACTGGAACTTCTGAACCTCCATGCCCACAACCCGGCCCTTGTCGTTACCGAGTATTTTGGTGGGGTTGCGAAGGAAGTTAAATTGGATACCCTCTTCTTCCGCGTGGGCTACCTCCTCCGCCCGGGCGGGCATTTCATCCCGGGTACGGCGGTATATCACATGGACCTGTTCCGCCCCCAACCGAAGGGCCATACGAGCGGCGTCCATGGCCACGTTTCCGCCGCCGATAACGGCGACGATTTTGGATTTGTAGATCGGCGTGGCGGCGTGTTTGGAATCGTAGGCCTTCATCAAATTGGCCCTTGTTAAGTATTCGTTAGCGCTGAATACCCCCACCAAATTTTCCCCCGGACAGCCGAGGAATTTGGGAAGCCCCGCACCCACACCCACAAAGGCCGCGTCAAAACCATCTTTTTTTAGGAGATCCTCGATCGTTCGGGTGCGACCAACCAAGAAATTGGTCTGGATCTTTACACCCATTTTTGTTAACTGATCGATCTCCGCCTGTACAATCGCCTTGGGAAGCCGAAATTCGGGGATTCCATAGACCATAACCCCGCCGGTTTTATGGAAGGCCTCGAACAGGTGGACCTCGTGGCCTTCCCGGGCCAGATCCGCCGCTACGGTAATCCCCGCGGGCCCCGACCCGATAACGGCGACCTTTTTCCCCGTTTTAGGCTTTACCTGCGGCGGGGTAACCTGACCGTTTTCCCGTTCCCAGTCGGCGACAAACCGTTCCAGACGGCCAATGGCTACCGCCTTTCCGATATCTTTTAAACTTTTCCCGACAGTACACTCGAGCTGGCACTGTTTCTCCTGGGGACACACCCGTCCGCAGACCGAAGGAAGCAGATTCGTTTCCTTGATGACATCCACCGCGGCTTTATAATCCCCCTTTTGAATTTGAGAGATAAACCGGGGGATAGGTACCCGAACGGGACAGCCGTTTACGCAGGGTTCATTTTTACAGTTTAAGCACCGTTCCGCCTCCAACCGCACCTGGGCTTCGCTGTAGCCCAGGGCCACTTCGGAAACCGTGCAAGCCCGCTCGTGGGGGTCCTGGGTTGGCATTTCCTGGACCGGGATCGCCAGGCGTTCCTTGGTGGTGATTTTTTCCCCCGCCGCTTTTCGCCGCAAAAGGGGTTCCAACAGAACCCGGGCTTCCGCGTCCAACTGTTCCTTTGTTTTAATCCCTTCGCTCATTTCCGTTCCCCCGTCGACACGCTGGCCACCGGAGTCCCCGCTTTTTGCTCCGGAGCCGGTTCTATACCAAGCCCGATATGGCAAATATGATGATCCTCGTCTTCCCTGTCCTTGTAAGATCGGAGGCGGGTCATCATATTATCAAAATCCACCTTATGGCCGTCGAATTCGGGACCGTCCACGCAGACAAACTTCGTTTCTCCCCCAACACTCACCCGACACCCGCCACACATCCCCGTACCATCGATCATAATAGTGTTGAGGGAAACGACCGTGGGAACCCCAAAGGGGCGAGTCGTTTCGGCGCAAAATTTCATCATGATAGGCGGTCCTATGGCCACCGCTAAATCGGGTTTTGGATCCTGGGAACAGAATTCCTTAAGGGGTTCCGTGACCAGGGCTTTGCGACCGTAGGAACCATCGTCAGTAACGATAATAAGCTGATCCACCAAAGACCGCATACGATCCTCAAAGATCACCAGGTCCTTGGTGCGGGCCCCAATAATCGCGATTACCCGGTTTCCCGCCTCTTTCATCGCCTTCGCGATGGGATACAGGGGAGCCACCCCGATACCGCCGCCGACGCAGACCACCGTGCCCACCTTTTCGATGTGCGTAGGATTCCCCAGGGGCCCGAGGACGTTTTCCAGATACTGCCCCGGTTCCTTGGTCGCCAGCCGGTGGGTTGTGGCCCCGACGGTTTGGAAAACGATGGTGATAGTTCCCTTAACCGGGTCCCCATCGGCAATCGTGAGGGGAATCCGTTCCCCCCAATCCGTATCGATCTGTAAAATAAGAAATTGGCCCGCCCTTCTCGCCTGGGCGATTAAGGGCGCCTCGAAGGTCATTTCGTATACATCCGCCGACAATTGCTTTTTAGAAACTATTAAGTGCATCTTCCCATCCTTTAATCAAAAATATTACAAATACCCCAGGGCACCCCAGTTTATGGGCAGAGATAAACAATCAGTAATGATAATACCTAATTCTGCGTCTTCGGGGTATAAATTTACGAACCGTAAAAAACCCAAAAACAAAACCTCCAATATGGGCGGTATACGCGACCCCATCGGTTTGCGTTCCCCCTAAATACCCCAGACCGTTAATCACTTGAAATACGAACCAAAGACCGATCACCACAAAGGCGCTTACGGTGGTAGGAATTATGTTAAATAGAAGCACCCGAACCCGGTTCCCCGGGAAAAGAAGCAGATAGGCCCCCATAACCCCCGAAATAGCCCCCGAAGCTCCCAGGGTCGGCGTTAACAGACCGTCCCCCAGGATACCGCTCACTAAAACGTGAGCCAGGGCGGCTACGATTCCCGATAAAAGATAAAAAAACAGGTACCGGAAGTGCCCCAACCGGTCCTCCACGTTATCCCCAAAAATATACAAAAAAAGCATGTTTCCCGCCAGATGGATAAAGCCGCCGTGCATAAACATGGAAATCAAAATAGTTAGGTAGACGGAAACCGGCGTGGGAGCCAAACCGGGGATAACGTATCGGCTCCGGGACACCGGGTCCACCACGATTTGATCGGGGGTTACCACGTCCCGGCCGGTCAATATCTCCTGGGGAACCATGGAATAGGAGGCCATTACCCGGTCGTCGGTACCAAAGCCCTGAAAAAATATAAACATCCCGATATTCGCCGCGATTAACAGCCACGTAATCGCCGGAGTCCGTAAACGATAGGAGTTGTCGTCGCCGATTGGTAGCATAGGTCCTCCGACAAATACATCAATTTTGTCGTATTTTATGCGGAAACCGTTCTTTTTACAAGGGAGAGAGGGGGAATACAAGGAATTGCGATTTCAGCGGAACAATTCTAAAAACTGATGTTTTTAGAATTGTCTCATCCTTAGTTAGTTCAACAAAGGTTGAGTAGGAGCGCAGAGCCAACCGACCCAAAATCTTCGACGCGTTAACCCGTCATTAGTCTTGTGTCTCAGGCAGGCTCGCGTCGGCGCTGATCGTAATGCCGCCCCGGGGTTTTTGGGTTACGTTGACTTTTACCCAACGGGGTTTGCAGGCCTCGTATACGTCGGCGGCGATCCGGGCGGCCAGGGCCTCGCAAAAGGCCCCCTCTTCCCGGAAGGACCAGAGGTATAGTTTAAGGCTCTTGCTTTCTATACAATAGGGGCCGGGTTCAAACTCGATCCGAACGGTCTCCCAATCCGGCTGGCCGGTTACGGGACAAAGGCTGGTAACTTCGTCGCTTTCCAAAACCACTTTTTTTACGTGGGTCGGGGTCGGGAACACCTCTAAGGATCGGCTGGGTTGGGAACCCTTCTGCCCCAGGGCTTTAAAGCGTAATTCTTCCATCATTCTCCTCCCAACGCGAAGGGGTTGTACGCCACACCGGTGTCGAAGGTATCGATAACCTCTTTCCGTTTAACCACCCCAACCACCACATACGTAAGGGGCGTAAAAATCACTTCGTAACTTACCTTGAATACGTACTGGGCCACGATCATTCCCCAAAGGACCGGAAGGGGCACTAATCCATAAAACGCGATACCGATAAAAAGAATCGTATCGAAGGCTTGACCCACCACGGTGGAAGATATGGTCCTGGTCCAGAGGAACCTTCCCCCGGTCGTTTTTTTCAGGATCGATAGGGTAATCGAGTTGGCGAACTCGCCCATCAAATAAGCGATCAGCGATGCCAGTACTACCCGGGGGGTCATACCGAGAACGGTGGAGTAAGCCCCTTGGGCCTTAAAAAAATCGGGAACGGGAAGCGCGACGGCGATCATAAAGATCAACGACATGAGGAGATTCGCGGCAAAACCGCCCCAGATGATAATCCTCGTTTTTTTAAAACCGTACACTTCGGTAAAAACATCCCCCAAAATATACGTTATGGGAAAGAGAATTACCGCGGAGGGAAGTACAACGCCGTACACCGAAATCAACTTGCCGGCGATAACGTTCGAAACGAGCAGGGTGGTTAAAAAGAGGGCAAATAACAGCAAAAATAAGGGAGAAAAGGATACATCATCCTTTTTCATAGACAGGGCCTCCTGTTTTGTTTAGGCGGGGGGACTACGACCGCCGTAAAAGCCACTATAACCGAAAGCCCCGTTTTAACACAAGCGGGAACGTTACGTGTTTTATGAAGGGATTGCCGTTATGGATCTTTTTTTTAATTCAATTTTGGAGTAAGACAGGATATCTTGCTAAGAGGAACAATGGGAGACTACCATGACACCCAAAAAAATCGCTCGGCCCATAGGGATCAGTACCAACGCGGATATGATCGATGGTTCTATATCCCGATTCCAGGAAGAATTGGAGGCAGTGAGCGCATCAGGGGCCGAGTACGGGGAAATTATACTGCATTCCCTGGACGTGATTGTGAACGGAACGGTCGACCCTAAACGACTACGGGAAGTCAAGGAAATATGCGCCCGTTTCCCTCTTCAATATACTATGCACTTACCCTTTGTTCTAAATATTCTTGATCCGATCAGGGGCGACATCCACTACAGGGTATTCGAATCGGCCCTGGAAGTCGCATCGGAGCTAGAATGTTCCCTTGTGGTCTACCATGCAAGCCACACGGCATTGGACCCCGCTCACGTAGAAAAATACTACCAAGGAACCTTTGGATCGGAGGAGTCTGATTTAATCCGCCAGAGACTTTTACGTATGGACGCAGAAAAACTATCCCTTCTCGCGGACCGGGCGGCTACGCTGGGGGTAGCCATCGCCCTGGAAAACCCCAACGGCGCGGAAGCCCCACCGTCGGTAGCCTATGGAATCGATCCAACGGGCCTACGGAATCACGTAACAATGATAGGCCGGAAAAACCTTGGTATCACCCTCGATGTCGGGCACCTCTATATCCAGTCGAAAATTCTGGGGTATGATTATAGGGAAGCGATCCGCATTTTGGCACCATTGACGATTCACACCCATGTGCACGACAACTTCGGAAAGAGCGACCGGGGTGAACCCTATATCCAAAGGCTCCCCTATGGCCTCGGGGATTTACATCTTCCACCGGGAACGGGTCAGGTTCCCATAGACGAGACCTTGGAAATTCTCGGTCAGGTGGATTACCGGGGTATATATATGCTGGAAATTGAATTCCGTTTTTGGCCCTATTTCGCCGACCATGTAGCCTTGTTTAAACGACGCTTCGACGGCCCCACCTCGTAGACTTTGGAACGTAGGGTTCTGCTCCATAGAAGAGCGTTCGGCTATTCAAAAATCTATACGGCAAACTGGAAGTCTGTCGCATTACATACACTTGGCCCCCGTGGCAGTTTGCGGGGAAAAAAAATCGCAGGGAAGCGCGATTTTTTTTGGATAGACAGAGAGGACCGACAAACCGCCAGTTTCCTCGTGTTTAATTATGACTATTTCAGTATATTATTATAGAATTGAGGCTGCCCCATAACTTAGGAAGTTACGGGACAGCTTCTTTAATTGGTCTTCTTGGAGGTATCTATGCGATACAGCATCATTGGTAACGGTGCGGCGGGGATTGCCGCGGCGGAATCGATTCGAAAAAATGATCCATTGGCTTCGATTACCATCTATAGCGGTGAAGATTATTTCCATTATTCCAGGCCCCGGCTTATCGACTTGTTGGCAGGGAAAGTTTCCATCGAGGGAATCACCATCCGAAAGGAGGAATTCTATGCTAAAAACAACCTTCGCCTTGTCCAGCCAGTGCGCGTTACGTCTATCGATCCGATTCAGAAGATGATCCGTCTGGAGGGGGGCACCGAGGAGGGCTACGACAAATGTATTATCGCCACGGGGGCCAGCTCCTTTCTTCCACCGGTACCCGGCGCGGACACCCAGGGGGTTTTTACCCTTCGAACCATCCAAGACGCCCTACGGATTATCGATTATTCCCAAGGTAAAAAGGACGCGGTGATTATCGGTGGGGGGCTCTTGGGCATAGAAGCGGGAGTATCCCTGACCCTGCGGGGCCTTCGGGTAACCATTGTCGAAGTGTTCGATCGGCTCCTGCCGAAGCAGTTGGACGCCGAATCCGCCCGAATTCTACAACGGTCGTTGGAGACGAAAAATCTGTCCTTCCTTCTTCCCCGACAGGTACAATCCATCTCCAAACAATCCGACGGAAGACTCCAAATAAACTTTACCTCCGCAGAACCTATCGTAGCCGATCTAGCGCTTTTTTCTGTGGGAATCCGTCCAAATTTGAGCATCCTCGAAGGATCGGGAATAGAAACCGGCAGGGGTATACGGGTAAACGATTTCCTACAAACCAGCGCCGATTCGGTGTACGCCGCGGGGGATATCGCGGAACACCGGGGGGTGATATACGGCCTGTGGCCTGCGGCCCGGGAGCAGGGGCAAATCGCGGGATTGAACGCCTCGGGGACAAGGGTCGAGTATACGGGTTCCCTCCTGTCGGCTACCTTAAAAGTCGCGGGTATCAATGTGGCATCCCTGGGCTCCATAGAACCGGGAGAAAAGGTGGAAGAGCTGGTTAAGCCGGGGATAGAAACAATCCGTAAGTTTTTTATCCAGGAGGGAAAAATCGTGGGGGCGATCTTTGTGGGGGATATTTCCCGTTTCCAGGAAATTCAGGGGATGATAAAGGGAGGACAAAAAGTCAGTCCTTCGGACCTCGTACCCTAAGGGTATACCCTTTCACCGCCCATCGTCCTTTGGTATACTCTCCCCATGGCGTACCCTTCGGCGTTTTTAAACCGGTCTGTAAATCCCCTGAAAAGCATCGTTCGGGGCTTGGCCGGTACGTATGATTTTGTTTCCATCCTCGCAACCGACTGTTCGGGGGTCAATTTTGAATCCTTTAGTACCGAACGGCGGGTGGCCGAAAGCTCCTGGTCCGAGCGGGGTTTTGTGCTCCGGGGGGCGAAAAATGGTCGGGTCGTGGAACATTCCTTCGATACCATCCCTCCGGATTTGAATGCTTTTATCACCCAATTGGACCACGGGTTGGCAAGACTTCTTTCCCTACCCGCTGACGCCGGGACCCTCTCGGTGGACCTGGGTGAAACGGCCTGGAAGGATAGTTTTGTCGCCGAAACGGACCAGGACCCCTTAGCCCTAGGACCCGAAGAGGTCTTTGACCGGCTGGATGCTATTCGGGAAAGGACCGCCACGGCCCATCCTTTAATCGCCATGGCCCGGACCCGGGGTGAATGGGCCCGATTTTCCAAGCTCTACGTGTCCCAGGAGCGGGAATTATTTCAATCCTACCTTTGGGGGCAGGCTTATATTTTCGCCGCGGCGCGGCGGGAGGGTAAAACACGGCAGACCTTTAGCGCCGTATCGGGCCGTAAAGGGATGGCCCTACTGGAGGAGCTGGAAGGCCTTGCGGGAGCCACCGCGGACCAGGCGGTGGAACTGTTGGACGCCATACCCATGCCGGCGGGGGAATACACGGTGGTCCTTTCGCCCGATATGGCGGGCCTGTTGGCCCACGAAGCCTTTGGCCACGGGGTGGAGACCGATATGATCGTCCGGGGACGGGCTAAAGCCCGGGATTATATGGGCAAACGGGTAGCCTCGGACAGGGTTTCCCTGTACGACGGGGCCCGCTCGGCCGAACAGACCGGATCGTACCACTTTGACGACGAGGGAACCCCTGGTTCCTCCACCCTGATTTTGGACCGGGGAATTCTGGTTTCCGGCATTTCGGACCTCCTTTCCGCCCGGGAGCTGGGGATACCCGCCACGGGTAACGGCCGCCGCTGGTCCTTTGAACGGAAGGCCTACGCTCGGATGACGAATACGTTTTTCGCCCCCGGGGCTTCCACAAGGGAGGAACTTATTCAGGGTGTGGCCTACGGGTGGCTCTTAGATCGGCCCAATTCGGGGATGGAAGACCCCAAAAACTGGGGGATCCAGTTGGTGGCCCTTGTGGGCCGGGAAATTAAGGATGGAAAGCTTACGGGCCGAATAGCGTCGCCGGTGGTTTGCACGGGCTACGTTCCGGAGGTGCTCAACGCGGTGGACGGCGTTTCCGAAACGGTGGAGCTAAAGGGAAACGGCTACTGCGGCAAGGGCCATAAGGAGTTCGTTAAGGTAAGTTCCGGCGGTCCTTGGGTCCGAACGAAAATGAGGTTAGGATGAACGTTGAAACTATTATCGAATATTTAAAGGGTTTACGAAATATTTCCGAGTGGACCCTGGAAACATCCCACGAGGAGGCCCTGGAAACGTTCTTTTCGGGCCGACGTCTGGATATGGCTCGATCTAAGGCCATCACCCGAAACAGCCTTACGGTCCACGTGGATAGCCGGTCAAAGGAGGGAGCCCAACGAGGATCGGCTATCGTGTCCCTTCCCCCCAACGTAGAATTGGACGAATTGGCCGATAGGGTGAATGCCGCCATTCGGCGAGCCCAGGTCTCTCCGGGTCCAGCGTGGGGTCTTGCCAGCGAAAGAGGAATCCCTCAGCAAAAATCCAATCTTCAATCCATCGACTTGGCCGTCGTAGCGCGGACCGCAGAGGGGGTGGTCTTTTCTAATCCCTCCCCTGGCCCCTCCGAGGGGCCCCATTTCCAGGCGGTGGAACTTTTTGTTACCCGTCGAAATCAACATCTCGTCGCCTCGACGGGAAGTGAAACCTCGTGGACGGATATTCTTGTGGAAACCGAACTCGTCGCTTCGGCGGGCCGGGGGGCTTCGGAAGTGGAGTTGACGGATTTCTGGTCCATCGCCCTGTCGAGCCAGGAGGATTTAGAAACCCTTTCTCTGGAATTGGGAGAAAGGGCCCGCCGCTTACTCCACCACGTGGATCTTCGCTCCGCCGCCGGGCCCCTCGTACTGAACCGAACTGCGGCGGCGGAAATTCCCGTACTTCTTAGCGGAGAGGCGGTTCCCGAATTTTTTAACCCCCTCTTTTTTCGCTCCCAGGCGGCCCAAATACGCTCCGGGGCCTGTGACTCCGAAATAGGAAAACCGATACTCCACGGCAACCTGGGCGGCGACCCATTGACCCTTGGATTTGACCCCTTTCAGAAAGGCTGTCCCGCCAGCCGTCCCGTCGATCCGGACGCCTTCCCTTTACGGCGGACCGTATTGGTAGAAAAGGGAACCCTTAGGGCCCTCGAAGGCCCGGTCCGACACGCGGCCGCCTTGTCGGTTCCTCCGCAGGGGACCTGTTCATCCCGCTGGGTACTTCCAGGGTCCATGGATCTATCAAACCTTTCTACCCAAACGTACCTGGAAGCCCTGACGTTCTCCGATTTTTATATGGACGTGGTTTCTGGGGAATTCGGCGGCGAACTCCGTCTGGCTATACTGCACCAAAAGGGAAAACAAACGCCCATGACCGGCGGATCCATCTCCGGCTCCCTCTCAATCGAACAGGAGGATCTACGCTTCTCGTCGACCCTTTCCCGGCGGGGTAATTTTGTCGGCCCCTCGGCAGTGCTTATCCGTAAACCCCGAATTACCGAAGCGCGATGATTTTTCTCCCGAAGGTGGAAAAAGCGATGATTTGCCTATCACGCGTCCTTTTTGGGGCGTCCACTCTGTTCCATCCTCTAATGTATCTATAAAATTATTCTGTTATGAATATAAAGAAATTAAACCCCTTTGAGGTGTACCGAGGATTACCCCGATCGGTGTACGTACTCTTCTTTGCCACCATCGTGAATGGGATGGGTATCTTCGTGTACCCGTTCTTGGCCCTCTTTTTAACCCAAAAGCTTAACTATTCTGTGGCCCAAGCGGGGCTTTTCATGTTCATCGCATCTTTGGCGTATATCCCCGGAACCTTTATCGGCGGAAAATTAACGGACCAGGTGGGACGAAGGCTGGTGCTTTTTGTATCCCAAACCATAGCCAGCGGCATGTTTTTAGTCTGCGGAATCCTGGGGACATCGAACCTCGTCCCGTTTTTTATACTCCTCAACTTATTTTTTGATGGATTCGCCGATCCGGCTCGACAGGCTATCCAGACGGATATCACCACCCCGGAAAACAGACAAAGCTCCTTTGCCCTGACGTACCTAGGCCACAACCTGGGTTATTCGGTGGGACCGGTGGTTGCGGGTTTCCTTTTTTACAGAGCCAGCCAGTGGCTCTTTTTCGGGAACGCCCTCATGGGTTTCCTGTCGGTCCTCCTAAATATTGCTCTTATTCCGGAAACCAAGCCTACGAAAGAACAGTTGGAAGAAAGCTTAAAAACCGACCGGACCGATAAGGCGGTGGAGGGGACCCTCTTGATGGCCCTGAAGGAACGGTCTGGGCTCATCGCTTTCGCGCTCCTCATTTCCCTCTACGGTCTAGCGTACGGGCAGACCCTCTTTAGTCTTCCCCTTTCGGCGGTAGCGGTATTCGGGGAAGAACGGGGTGCGGGGGTGTTTGGGAAACTTATGTCCCTCAACGCTCTTCTGGTCATTTTTCTCAACGCTCCCGTCGTCAGCCTTACCCGTCGATTTAGAACCCTGGCCAACGTAGCCTTCGCTGGCCTTTTGTATACCGCCGGGTTCGCGGGCTTTTTCATCGCCCGTACCCTCCCTTTTTTTTATCTTTGTACCCTCCTGTGGACCCTTGGCGAAATCGTGGACGCCGTGAATACCTGGTACTACATCGCCAACCATACGCCCATGAGCCATCGGGGCCGGTTTGGGGGCATTTTCCCCTTTATTACCGGAAGTGGACGGGCTATAGCCCCCTACTTTGGGGGTCAGATTATCCAACGTTTCGGCCTGGGGGTCCTTTGGCTGGTTACCAGCGCTATTACCACCGGAGGGGCTCTGGGTATTAGATTGCTCGATCGGGGAAGACAAGGGAACGACGGCGAGGACAATAGTGGAGCCTAGGGCGAAGAATATCCTTCCCTTTCTTAGACAACCCCGTCCTGTTTTCCCGTGGTTGCCACGTACAGGGCAAATCTATCCGTTCCGTCCAGGCCCAGATAAGCGTCCAACCGATTTTGATCGTACGCCCCGATAGCGCAGGTTCCCGCCCCCAGGGCTTCGCAGGCGAGGTAAAGGTTTTGGCAAGCGTGGCCCGCGTCCAGGGCTATTATTTTATGGGATACGGGACCGTAGCGCCACTCGGTACGGTAGGGAACGGCGGCCCAGATAAAGACCGCCGCGGCTTTCCAGTACTGGTCCCGCAGAGCTTCGTTCAGGGCCGCCGAATCGTCCCCGGAACGGACCAAAGCCAGGGCGTGTTCCACCGGCAGGTACCGATAGAGCCCTGGGGGGATCGATTCCACCCTATCCACATAGATAAAAAGATCAAAGGGGTGCCGGGCCCCTCCGGAAGGGGCGGTTCGGAAAGAAAATTTGGCCCGATGTTCCCGAATCCCTGCGGCGGCCCAGCAAAGGAAGGAAAATTCTTCCAGGGTAAAGGGCTCGGCCGCGTACTTCCGGCGGCTTTTTCGGTTCCGAAGCAGTTCCAACAGAGGCGCACCCTGGATAGAAAGTTTATCCGCCCCTATAAGGGGTATCATCGTCGTTCCCGGTAGGGGAACCTCTTCCTGTTCCGGCGCGCTTACCCCCTTGGCTTGATCGGACTGCCAGGTCCCGACTATGGATTCCCAGTTAGATTTTAGGAATTTCCTACCCGCTTCGTATTTTTCGGTCATGATGAACCCCTATTGCCCCTGAAAACCCCTCCCATTCATGGGGTCACATCAGATCGTAACTATTTTTATAAATAAAAAAAACCCCCCGGGAAAAGGAGGTGAGAAAACCCGGGGGGCAACCTGAGCAAGCGGCGGGTGTGTTATCGAAAAGTTGCGGGACGTTCACTGACCGCCTGGGAACGGTACTGATGCTAAACGATGTGGTATTGCCGCATGTCCAGGAATACTTTGCAAGATATCTATTTTCTCTACGAAGGTCAAGGGGGTAATTTGATAAAAATTCCCTATTTATAGATGAGACAATTCTAAAAACATCGGTTTTTAGAGGGGACTCATAGATCTATTCAGGATCGGTGGGTAAAAATCGGGGGCTCCGGCGAATATTTCGGGCCTTCTCAAAGGACCAGCCTATACGGAAAAGGGTCGCTTCTGAACGGGGCAGTCCAAAAATAGAGAGCCCCACGGGGAGTTCACCGATAAAGTCTGCGGGAACGCTCAGGTGGGGGTATCCGGAAATCGCCGGGAGCATGGCACTGCCACCTAAAAAATGGTCTCCCAAAAGATGATCGATTTTCCACGCGGGCCCCCCCGAGGGGCCGATGATCGCGTCTAAGCGGTGGGTGGCCATGGCGGGCCCTATGCCCTGGTCCCGCTCAAAGCGGGCGCAAAGATCCAGGGCTTCCCGGTACAGCTGTTCCGTTTTTGGACCCTGGGTCTGGGCTTCCAAAAAAATTTCCTGGCCAAAATAGGGAAGAACCCGGTCTTGGTGTTCCAGATTATAGCGGATTAGTTCCCCTAGGCTCGTAAAGGGAGCCCCCTGGGTCCGCAAATACTGTTCCAGGTCTTCCTTAAATTCGTACAGGAGGACCTGGGATTCCGCCTTGGCTACCGCTTCGCTGGCCTCCAGATCGATGGGTATAACCTGAGCCCCCAGCGCTTCCAGGGTGGTAACGGCCCTTTCCATCACCTGCTGTACCGAGGGCAGAATTCGGGCCCAATTATAGGCGTAACCGATACGGAGAGAAGCAAGACTATCGGTAATCCCGGGGGCAAAGAGGTCCGAGGCGTCCCACCCGGACAGTACCGCCAAGAGCCGGGCCGTATCCTCCACGGTCCTCGCCATGGGCCCCGCCGTATCCTGGGTGTGGGATATGGGGACGATGCCCTCCGCCGGAACCAAACCCCGGGTCGGTTTAAGGCCCACGATCCCATTGGCCGAAGCGGGGGAAACAATGGAACCGTCGGTTTCCGTGCCGATGGCCAGGGGACAAAGGTTGGCCGCCAGGGCCACCGCGGAGCCAGAACTGGAACCGCTGGGGCTCCGGTCCAGTACGTAGGGGTTTCGGGTCTGGCCCCCCGCACTGCTCCAGCCAGAACTGGAATGGGGGGACCGGAAATTGGCCCATTCGCTCAGGTTTGTCTTTCCCAGGATGATCGCCCCAGCGGTTCGGAGTCGCCTAACCAGGGGGGCCTCGGGGGGAAAAAAGTTTTCCAAGGCCAGGGACCCCGCGCTGGTGGGCATTTGGTCCCCGGTGTTGATATTGGCCTTGATTAACACCGGTATTCCGTGGAGGGGCCCCCGGATTCGGCCGTTCCGACGCTCCTCATCCAGAATGCGGGCCTCTTCCAGGGCCTTGGAATTGACGTATAAGACAGACCGGAGTGTAGGTCCGGAACGATCGACGGCCTCAATCCGATCCAGGTAAAATCTTACAAGCCGAACGCTCGTTAGGGCCTGGGATGCAAGGTGACCCATAAGCTCCCTCAAAGTCCATTGGGGATCGACAAAATCAGAAGCCCTGCTCATGGTCGGCCGGTACGACTTTCTTTAAAAAGATGACAGGCCACCCGGTGACCCGCACTTTGGGTCCCGGCGCCATAATCCTCGTCGGATCGCGGGGGCTCAACCTCCTCCAGCGCCGGTTCTTTGGTAAAGCAGATATCCTGGGCGTAGGGACAACGGCCCGCGAAGCGGCACCCCGGTTTAGGATCGATGGGGGATGCCAGCTCCCCCTTAAGGATGATCCGTTCCCCCTTCTTATCCACCGTCGGCTCGGGGATAGCCGAAAGCAAGGCCTCGGTGTAGGGGTGGATGGGCCGGGCAAAAAGCTCCTGGGACGGGGCCTGTTCCACAATTTGCCCCAGGTACATCACGATAATCTCGTCGGAAAAATGGTGAACCACCGCCAGGTCGTGGGTTATAAACAGGTAGGTCAACCCCAGCTGTTCCTGCAGATCCCCCAGCAGGTTGAGGATCTGGGCTCGGATCGACACGTCCAGGGCCGAAACGGGTTCGTCGCAGACGATAAATTTTGTATCCATCGAAAGGGCCCGGGCTATGCCGACCCGTTGCAGGCGCCCTCCGTCTAGTTCGTGGGGGTAACTGGGGGCGTACCGCCGGGCCAGGCCTACCAGGTCCATCAAATGGTACACCCGTTCCAGCCGTTGGCCTTTTGTTCCCCCCAACCGGTTGATTTTAAGGGGTTCCTCAATAATTTCGGCGATGCTCATCCGGGGATCCAGGGAAGAAAAGGGGTCCTGGAAGATGATTTGAGCCCTGGTCCTCAGGGCCCTCAGTTCGTTGGGGTTTAGGGAAAAGACGTTTTGTCCTTCGAACCAGACCTGCCCGGCGGTGGGCTCCAAAAGCCGGAGCAAAAGCCGTCCGGTGGTGGATTTTCCGCACCCCGACTCGCCTACCAAACCGAGAGTTTTTCCCGCAGGGATATCAAAGCTCATATCGTCCACCGCGTGCAGGGTCCCCGCGGCGGTTTTAAAGTATTTCTTCAGGTTTTTTACCGAAACCAGACTTTCAGGCATCCTTTTGCTCCCTAAACAAATGACATTCGGCAAAGTGACTTTCGGAGAAGGCGTACGCGGGGGGCACAAGGGTAGCGCAAAGGTCCAGGGCCTGGTCACAGCGATCGTGGAAGGGGCACCCGGGGGGCAAATTGAAGGGATCGGGCATAAGACCCCGGATGGGGGTGAGTTTTCCCTTTTTGTCGTGGATCTTAGGCAGGGACCCAAAGAGCCCCCTGGTGTAGGGGTGCCGATAATCCTTGAATATTTCCTGTTTTGTACCGTATTCCACAATTCTTCCGGCGTACATAATGGCCACGTCGTCGCAGAGATCCGCCACGATACCCAGATCGTGGGTAATCAACAACAGGGACATGTCCAACTCTTGTTTAAGGTTCTCCATCAGCCGGAGCACCTGGGCTTGGATGGTTACGTCCAGAGCGGTGGTGGGTTCGTCGGCGATAAGGAGTTTTGGGTTGCAGGAGAGGGCCATGGCTATGCCGACCCGCTGTTTCATGCCCCCGGAAAATTGGTGGGGGTACTCATTCCCCCGGCCCCCATCGATCCCCACCAACTCCAGGAGACCCCGGGCTTTTTCCCAGGCCTCCCGCTTTCCCAATCCCTGGTGGATAGAAATTACTTCGGCGATCTGATCCCCCACGGTTAAAACGGGGTTCAACGCGGTCATGGGGTCCTGGAAGATCATGGAGACCGTTTGACCCCGGATCTTTCGCATTTGTTTATCGCTAAACTGGAGAATCGGTTGACCATCGAGCACAATGGTTCCCGAAACAATCCTTCCCTGGGGTTTCGGAACCAAATTCATAACCGAAAGGGCGGTGGTTGTTTTCCCCGCCCCGGTCTCCCCAACGAGCCCCACGGTTTTTCCCCGGGGTATCCGGAGATTAAGCCCGTTCACCGCCTTCGCGGTCCCATCGTCGGTTTTATAGTGGACCACCAGGTTTTCTACGCTCAACAGGTATTCCTGTGCTTGTTCCCTTTCAGCCATGTACGCCACCGTCCCTTTGCCCTATTTAAGCCGGGGATCCAGGGCGTCCCGGAGGCCGTCGCCGATCATGTTCAAGGACAGGACCGACAGCATAATCATCATCCCGGGGAAAAAGACCTCGTGCATGTGGTCCCGGATAAAATCCCGGCCCGAAGCGAGCATACTCCCCCACTCGGGGGTCGGGGGTTTTACCCCCAGGCCGATAAAACTTAAACCTGCGGTGGCCATAATCGCCGTGGCTACCTTTAAGGTAGCGTACACCATGATGGGGGCAAAACAGTTCGGTAAAATATGGTTAAAGAGGATCTTATGGTTGGGCGAACCGATAGCCCGAGCCGCCTCGATGTACTCGTTGCTTTTGACGGTCAACACCGAAGCCCGGGTAACCCGGGCAAACCCGGGAATATTGGCGACCCCCACGGCGATCATCAAATTGATAATACTCGTCCCCAGGGAAGCCACAATCGTAATCGCCAGAAGAATCACCGGGATGGCCAAAAGGACGTCTAAAAAACGCATGATAATCGTATCCACCCGGCCCCCGTAGTACCCCGCCAGAGAGCCCAGGATACCCCCAAAAAAGAGGGCTATACTCACCGAAATAATACCCACAAAAAGGGATATTCGGGTCCCATGGACCACCCGGATAAAGATATCCCGCCCAAATTCGTCGGTACCGAAGTAGTGTTTTACACTCGGAGCCTGGTGACGCTCCTTAATATTCATTTTTATGGCCTTGGTTTGATAGTCCCCGATCACATCGGCAAAGGCCGCGAGGCCCACAAAAACACCGATGATAACCAGACCCGCCACGGCCATTTTATTCCGAATAAAACGCCGCCAAATAGCGGCTCCCCGACTTTTTCGTTTTACCCCGTTGCTCATGCGGCCTTTCCTTTTCTTTGATAATTCGCCTTTATTCTCGGATCGATGAGGGCGTAGAGAATATCCACAATGAGGTTAACCACGCTAAAGGCCACGCTAAAAACGATGATACACCCCAACACCATGGGGGTATCCTTCCTCTGTATCGATTCGACCATAAGCCGACCGATACCGGGCCATGAAAAAACCGTCTCCGTAAGAATTGCGCCCCCTAACAATTCCCCAAACTCTAGACCGATAACCGTCAACGTCGGTATCAGGGCGTTTTTCAAAGCGTGCTTCAGGATAACCTGGAGGTTACCCACCCCCTTGGCCTTGGCGGTCCGAATATAATCCTGCCGAATTACCTCCAGCATGGAAGACCGGGTGGTCCGGGCGATGGATGCGGTGGACGCTACCCCCAGGGTAATCGCCGGCAGAACGATGCTTTGCCATTGGTCCGCCCCGCCGGAGGGAAACCAACCAAGATTAAGGGCAAAGAGGATGATAAGAATTAAACCCAACCAGAAGGAGGGCATGGATATACCCACCAGCGCAAAAACCATCCCCAGGTTGTCAAAGAGGGAATACTGCTTTACCGCGGATATTACCCCAATAGGAATGGATAGGATCAACGAAACCAGGATGCTGTAAAACGCCAGAGTCAGGGTGTTGGGAAATCGGCCGACGATTTCGTCCACCACCGGCTTTTGGGTGGCGTAGGAAATCCCCATATCTCCCTGGAACAGATGGGCCAGGTACCGGCCATACTGGATCAGCAGAGGTTCGTCCAGCCCTAGCTGATGCCGAAGTTTAGCCACCGATTCGGCGGTGGCGCCTTGCCCTAGGATCATGGTAGCCACGTCCCCCGGGGTAAGGCTTATGATGGTAAAAACGAGAAACGTAACCCCAAGTAACACCGGGAGAAGCATAACCGTCCGTTTAAAGATGTACTGTCTGAGCATGGTTCCCCCGGTTATACATTAATAGTGAAGTTTCTCTATATTCCAGAGTCCTTGGGGACTAAGTTCCACCCCCTGGAGTTTCGCGTTGGCCCCCACGATGTTGTTCCCCGTGTACAGGGGTACCCAGGTGGCGTCGGCCATCACGATATCGCTCAGATCGTTGTAAATCTTCTGCCGTTTTGCCTGGTCCATTTCTACCCGTCCGTCGGCGAGCAATTTTTCGACCTTTTCATTCACGTACCGGGTCCGATTTTGGGCGCCGATACTGCCCTTGCTAAACAGGGGTGTCAACATGGAATCCGGGTCGGGATTCGAACTCCAACCCAGGAGGAAGAACTGCTGGTTCCCCGAGTTGGTGGCCTGTAGGTAGGCACCCCATTCGAACATCTCGATATCCGCCTTGATTCCCAGGTCCTGGAGATTTGCCTGCACCACTTCGGCGATTTTTTTCCGCGTATCCCCGGAGGCCCAGAGTTTTAGGGTCTGGTTAAAGTTAAAGTTCGCTTCCTTCAGAAGGGCCTTCGCTTTTTTGGGATCGTAGGTGTAGGGACCATCCTTATGACCAAAAATGGTGCTGGGAATGATCGAAGAGGCTACTTCCCCGTAGCCATTCAGGGCCACCGTTAGGACCGCATCCTTATCGATGGCGTAATTAAAAGCCTGACGGACCTTTAGGTTATCAAAGGGCGCCTTATCGCCGTTCATACCCAGGTATTGGATATCCGTAGAGGGCTTCTGATACACCTTAAGATTTTTATTGGCCTGCACCTTATCCACATCCGTGGCGTTCAGGTTGAAGACCACGTCCACTTCCCCAGTTTCGAGGGCTATGGTCCGGCTTGTGGCTTCCGGGATAACCTTGAAAACGATGGTTTGGGCCTGTCCCAGGTTAGTTTTATCAAAATAATTGGGGTTCCGTTTTAGGACCACCTTATCACCACTGGCCCATTGTACAAAGGTATAGGGGCCCGAACCTATGGGATTCTTCCAGTTATCCGACGAACTGGCGTACTTTTGAGGCACAATGGAAGCCCCCGCGTGGGCCAAGGTGAACAGGAAGGGCGCGAAGGGGGTTTTGGTGGTTATCTTAACGGTGTATTTATCCACCACCGATACGCTTTCCACTTCCGCTAGAACGTGCTTTACCTTGGGCGATTCCTTTGACCGTTCCAGGCTGTACTTTACATCCGCCGAGGTCATTTCGGAACCATCGTGGAATTTCACCCCCGACTGGATAGTGATAAGCCATTCTTTTGGGGAGGGTTGTTTCCAGCTTTTAGCCACATCGGGAACCGGTTTAAAATTGGTGTCGAACTTGAATAGCCGGTTGAACAGCAAAAAAGAAACCTTTTCCGAGTAAATGTCGTTGTGTCCCATGGGATCCAGGGATGTGATGTCCGCCGGCAGGGCTACCGTGATGGTAGTGGGGTCGCTTCCCGCGAAAACGGGCCCCGCGACGGCAAGGGCCCACAGCAGGGGCACCAGGACTAGCAATAGGGAACCTCTTTTCATCTTACGCCTCCTAAACATATCCTTTCCGTCAAGGCTTCGGTGGCCATAGGACCCCTTCCTCAACGTTTTCCTTGAACCAAATCTATAAAATACCGAAAGAGTTTCAACATTTCCGGGTGTTTTTCCACCATCATTTCCGGGTGCCACTGGACCGCCACAATCGGCGTCGTATCGAACCGCTCGATCCCCTCGATAACCCCGTCACCGGCTAAGGCGCTTACGGTAAAACCGGGAGCCACATCCTTGACCGCCAAATGGTGGAAACTGTTGGTCAGTACCGTGGGGGTCTGGAAAACACCCCGAAGTACCGTGTGATCAGCGATGGTTACGGGATGTCCAGGGGTATGCCGTCGGCTTTTCTGCATGTGCTGGATATAACTGTTGGGAATTAGGGACAGATCCTGGTACAGGGTCCCCCCAAAGGCGACGTTAAGGATCTGGAGCCCCCGACAAATTCCCAACATAGGCCTATGGAGTTCATCCGCCGCGTGAATCGCCGCGATTTGGTGATCATCCACCTCGGGAAAAATAAAATCGAGCCGACGGCTGGGATTTTCGCCAAACAACAGCGGGTTTGGATCGTACCCCCCGGTGAGCAGAATTCCATCCACCGCCTGAATCTGTCGACGCGTCAGCTCCGGATCGGAGACCACGGGGATCATCAGGGGAACCCCCCCGGCGGCCTCCACAGCGGCAATATAATCGTGGTTTACGTAGGAACGCTCCATGCCGGGAAACAGACCGGTTTCGTTTACCAGAATACTGGAAAGGATACCGATGAGGGGTTTATCGTTTTCTTTTTTCAAGGGAGGATTCGACATATCCCACTATTTGCAAGTTGCGTGCCATTTGGCACAATATGCCCGCCATTTTTTAAAACGATTCTTCAAATAGATACGCCGTAAGAGCTTACGGTATGATTTTAATACCCCAGGGCTGTAGGGACGTTACAAAAGGGGGGAAAGAACATCCTTTAATTGGTTAATTTGGTTCTATTTCTTGCCTATTTTTTAACCAGTTCAGGCACCGAAGGCCCGCCTCCGTTAACCGAGTGCCCCCGCGTCCCGGCCCCGAAATCACTAAACCGTACCGCTGGGCCAGGGAAAGGATCCCCCGGATCCGCCCTTCCCGAAGGGGATGGGACGTATTTTGCAGATATTTTTCTATGGAAGCTCTCCCGGATACCCCCTGAAGAGAAGAAAGCTGGGATACCCCCTGCAGTACCGACAAAAGCTCATCCGCCGGGATCAAAACAATAAGGTCCTTCCACTCCCCCGGGGGCTCCGGAGCTTCCCTTAAATATTCGGGCAACTGATCAAGGCCCATAGGTTCGTCGGGGAAAAAGGCCATAAAAGAAGCCACGTTCCACAGTTCCCGTATATTCCCCGGCCAAGGATACCCCAACAAAAGGGCCTCCACTTCGGGCTTCAACGTCATCGTTTCCCGTCCATAGGACCGTAAAAAATACCTGAGCAGGTAGAGAATATCCTCTTTCCGTTCCCGTAGGGGCGGAAGGTTAAGGGGCAGAACGTTAAGACGATAATAGAGATCCGCCCGAAAGGAACCGGACGCTATGCGGTGTACAATAGGCTGGTTCGTGGCGGAAATTAGCCGGACATCGATGGTGATAATCCTTTGCGACCCAATTCGCATAATCTGGCCTTCCTGAAGGACCCGCAACAATTTTGATTGCAGATTGTAGGGCATATCCCCAATTTCGTCCAAAAATATGGTCCCGTGGTTAGCCTGTTCAAACAAACCCGCCTTCCCTTCCCGTAGGGCCCCCGTAAACGCTCCCCCCTCGTATCCGAACAACTCGCTTTCTATGAGATTTTCTGGGACCGCGGCGCAGTTAAAGGCCACAAAGGGCCGATTCCGCCGTTTCGATTCCCCATGGATGGAGTGGGCAAAGAGTTCCTTCCCGGTACCGCTCTCTCCCGTAATCAGAACCGGTAAATCCGATTGGGCAAATTGCCGAGCCCGTTGGACACTTTTTTCCAAAACCGGCGACCTGCTGAGGATATCCTTGAAGGAATACTGGGAAACAAACCCAACGCCCTTAAGTTTTTTCGCTAAATTCTCTTCCAGTTGATTCAGGTAGGTTACATCCCTCAGGTTGTAGTAGGTCCCCGATTGCTGACCAAAAACTTCCATCATCCTACTGGAAAGGAGGAGGATTTTACCCCGATACGGTATCGGTTCATCCTCCACCCGGTCTTGGGCCAACAGGGAACGAAGGGGTTCCTCCACCAGATGGGAGAAAAGAGCGTTCCCCAGGGGCTCCTCTAGGCCCAAAAGATTTTTTACAGTCCGGTTATACAGCACGATCCGGCCCTCCGTATCCACCAAGAGGATCCCCTCGTGGGAAAGATTCAGAATCGCGTCCAATTCTCGGTTTTTCAGGTACAATTGCCGGTACTGTTTATCGATACCGCTATCCAGGGGCACCAACTCTTCAGAATATCGATAGAGACGCCGTTGAATTTCCCTGTCCGTCAGCTGGAGCATATCGATAATCTGGATAAAGGTGGACACATCGAAGACCCGATTTCCCGTATCAATGACCGTACCGATATGTTTGGGAACGTAAATTCCCTCTCCCGGAGTTACCGCGATCTTCACATCCGGATAATCATGGTGGGGGTCAAAGGGAATCAAGTTGAGATGATCTATACCTAACTTGTAGAGCAGGGCCATAAACTCCAGGGTAGTTTCGCCGTTATCGTTGACCACCAGAACCTTGGTGTTGGGGGGGATTGAGCAGATGGGGTAGATCTCCTGGGTCCGGATCGTTCGATTGGCCACTATTATTCGTTTCGCATCCACCACCCGATTTTTAATTTGGATAGCCTTCTCTTTGGTCATCACGAGAACCACATCGTCGTCGATAAACGGCCCCTGGGACCCCTCGTCCAAATACCGGTTGGTAATGTGGATAAAGCCCCCCAAAATAGTCTCCATATTTTTTTTTAAAAAATGCCCCAGAGGGTGGGCTGTGTGATCCGTAACGATGGCGATCCGCTTCATAGGTATGGGGACCAGTGTATCGTTTTAGAACCAACGCTTCAATATAAAAGTGATCAACGCCAGGGCGTCCCCCTCGGTCAACTCCGAGAGAGTCCTGAGGGGCGCGAATCTCTTATTGTAATAATGGGTAATGGAATACAATTACAAGCATGCCTCCCCTATCGTTTTCTTCCTGCCATTACCGACTGGACTTGGCGGTTGAACTCGGGGTATTTCGACCGGAGGCCGTCAAAATCCGATCGGGCAAGCCGGTAACCGGTACAATACGCTAGAGCTATGACCGTGGCGTTTCGGTGAATGTTCTCCATAAGGGCCGTTTCGCCGAAGAAAGTACCCGGGCCAAGCCGGGCTACTTCCTTGGCATCTACCAGAATTTTAACTTCACCGCTGGTAAGGAAATACATAGAGTCGCCGTATTCCCCCTGCCGGATTATGTATTCCCCAGGGATAAACACTTCCGGTTTCAACAACTGCACCGCTTCCCGAATGAAGAGCTCATTGGCTCCCCGGAACAATTCCACCCGGTCTAGGACTTCCTTATTCAAGAAAAGGAGTATTTCTTGGCTTATACTACGGGGAAAATCGTTCAAAAGCTGAATTGAACTAACGCCCCGTTGCTGTTCCCAAAGATAGGAATAATAATCCCGAACCCGTTCCTGAAGTTCGGAGGGTATCTTTTGGGCGTACAAAAAGGCGTTAATTTCGTCAAGCCGTCGACGGTAAGCGGTTTTTGCCACGTCCAGGTTAGACATAAGACTCGACACGTTGGCGATGATATACGAAAACATCCCCACACCGAAAAGTTGTATCAATATGGTGTACGCTATCTGATTATTACTATTATGGTCAGGAGTATAGTCCCCGTACCCGATCGTAGAAATCGTCGTGGTAGCCCAATAGAGGGCCCGCAAATATTGGTCCGCCGGCGGCCGATCCTGTTCCCCCGCCCCTATCAAGATCCATCCCAGGGCAATAAGATGGATCGTCGCTAAAAGCCAGTACCCGAATAAGAGGAGCCTCTGAACCGCGGGAATCAAGCCTAGGGCTTCCTGCAGTTCCGAAAATATCCGGCCCACTTTTAAAAGCTTTACGAGTGTTAGCAGTTGGAGGAGCAGGTACACGCCCCAAAAGGGAGAATCCGGGTGTAGGGGCCCAAAAAGAGCCACCAGAACCAATTCGGTAGGGAAAGCCGCGATAAAATCTAGAAAGAACCAGGTCCCCAGGTAATACCGCGCCACTTCCGGAGGGGTTTCGTAACGTCGATGACCCTTTTTTACCCGGGTCATAAAATTCATCCCTATATCTAATGTAAAAAGTCCAATCAACCCGTAGTAAATGGCATCGGGAACAAAGGTCCCAAAAACTACACGATAGGTAATGACAAAAAGAAAAATGAGAATTCCAAGAAGGACGGTACTATTCCAAAGGGTTCTAAGGGGATGATTATGGGGTAATAGTTTCATCGCCCTCTATGTATCGGCGAATTGGGGGAACAACTAAAATCGCCGAATACTACGGTCATATCCCCATAAACCCTTGACAGGAACGGAACTCCTATAGGAATAATAGCCATGACTCCGCCTATAAAAAGTTTACAACGAAAGTTCATACAAATCGTCCTAGCCGCCTACATTGGAATAATTGGGGCCACCGTAGCGGCTTTTTTTGTATCCCAAAAGGGAATAGCCCGCCAATTGGGCCGGGACTTCGCGATCCAATACGTGCTAAAAGAAAAAGCGGGCTTGTCGGCCCCCATAAAACAGGAACTGGCTTTAGCACTCAAAATGGCCGATACGCCGATCCTTAAGGAATGGGCTTTACAGGAAACCGATCCGGTTTTAACCAAGAAGGCATTTGATGAACTGGAAAGTTATAGACAGCATTTCCGGGATGGGGATTATTTTTTTATCGTAAACCGATCACTCCATTACTATTTTAACGATAGTACGGGAATCTATACGGGAAAGGAACTCCGGTACACGCTTAATCCGAAAGAACTATCCGATCAATGGTACTTTTCCACTATCGAAAAGGTCCACGGTTACGCCTTGAACGTTAACTACGATAGAGCCATACGGGATACCAAAATTTGGATGAACGTCATCGTTCAAAACGACCACTCCGTTCTGGGGCTTTGCGGAACCGGTCTTTCGTTAAATTCCTTTATCCGGGACTTTATCGCCACAAGAAACGAGGGGGTTGTACCCATTTTACTTAATCGGGATGGGGCTATCCAAGCCCATCCAGACCCTACACTAATCGATCAAAGCAGTATTTCAAAACAGGGGAACGAGCATAGTACGGTTTTTACCCTGTTGGGGACCGATAAAGATCGCCAGGAGTTATCGGCCCTCCTTGCAGGGCTCCTCAATCCTCGTTCCAGCAACGAAGCTGGAGCCCTTTGGATTCAAACAACCCAGGGAGAGCGGATCTGTGCCGCCGCGTATATTCCGGAACTGGATTGGTACGCCCTTATTCTGTACGATTATCAGCGGGGCATCGGATTGTCCCGATTTTTGCCGGTACTATTGACCACGGCCTTTTCCCTCACTCTGCTGACGGCCCTGCTCCTGCTGATACTCCGCCGTATCGTTATCCGCCCCATCGCCCAACTCACCCAATCGACCCAGCTCTTTTCCCAGGGCCAGAAGAGGGCCGTCCTCCCCGTGGTCTCCAACGATGAAATCGGTGTATTGACCCGGGAATTCAACGCCATGACCGAATCCATCCAAAGCAATACGGAAAAACTGGAAACGGAGGTCCAACGCAGAACCTCCGAACTGCGGTCCCTTTTGGACAACACCGGCGAAGGGATCCTGTCTTTTGGAATGGACTTGTTAGTAGACCCGGGGTACAGCCGGGAATGCGATGCTTTTTTCGGTCCCCTCATAGGGGGAAAAAGGATCGATACCCTCCTGTTCCCCGATAATCCCGAAACGGCCCAACTTTTCCGTCGGGCCATTGAGGGTGCTTTGAAAACGACGGACCCGTATAAAAAAAACCTGTTGATCAATCTTCTGCCCACAGAAATCAACCTTGGGGGCCGAAACGTGGCGCTCCGCCTTCGGCCCCTGGAGAACAACCAGGTCCTGTTGGTTTTGAACGATATCACGTACCGGAAAGAATTGGAGACCCGGCTTACCGACGAGCGAAAAACCCTCCGTTTTGTCGTAAATGCCTTAACCAACCGGCGCCTTTTTTTGGATATCTCCGAGGCTTTTTATCGATTCCTCCGGTCCAAACCTGAAACCCTGCCGATAATCGAAATCTATCGACAAATCCACACTTTTAAGGGCCTTTTTCTCCAACTGGACCTGTTATCCACCCCAGCGGCCCTCCAAACCTGTGAAGACCGGCTAAAAATTCTTTTGAATCCCCAAGATGCGGTAGAACCGGATTCGGTAACCCAAGCCCTCGATTTTCACGAGGTAGAAGAATCATTTAACCAGGATCGTTCTCTTTTAATTCGATACTTGGGAAACCCATTTCTTTCCAACGAAGAAACCTATTCATTGGAACTTAAAGATTTGGAATCCCTTGAGGCTTTGGGGAAAAAGATCCTTTCGTCTCCCCAGACCATACGGGACCTCCAATTGGAAGAGGAAATACGGGTTATTCAAAGACTTCGAACGACCCCTATCTTTGAACTACTCCACTCGCTCCCGGTCCACACCCTAGAGCTGGCAGGGCTTAGGGGTAAAAAATTACGACCCTTTAGACCCGAGGGACCCAACGTCCGCGTACGGAAGGATCGATACGAAGGGCTTACCCTCAGTCTTATTCATCTTTTCCGGAACGCGGTAATCCACGGGATCGAGGAACCGGAAGAAAGACGCCAAAAGGGAAAGCCCGAAGAAGGGACCGTTTCTTTGCAAATTCAGTACAGTGATGGTAGTATAATTCTCATCATCGCTGACGATGGAGCGGGGCTAAATTTAGAAAAAATCGAAACCCTGGCTAGAGAAAAAGGATTGGGTATAACTCCCTTGTTTTCTTCCACAAATCCAGGCACACTGGATCCAGCTTTAACGAATTTACTGTTCGCGGGGGGGCTTTCGACCCGAGAAACGGCGGATCTGTACAGCGGTAGGGGTATAGGATTGGGCGCCGTTGCCCAGGAAGTACAACGGCTAGGAGGAATTATCACCCTCCGGACGGAAAAGGATAGGTTTACCGAAATCCGAATTCAAATACCGGATCAGGAGGTCTTTTTATGAGTAGCCCTAAGGACCCGCGGACGACTCGGCTCACGGTCACCACCGAAGAGAGGGCACGGTTCCTGAAAAACCTTATTGATCGATCCACGAAATTTCTTCAAGAAGAAGCGTCTATTTTGGTCCAAACGGTAGTCCAAACCCTCGATTCGATAAATACGTTGGAGATCGAAAGCATTACCTCCATCCTCACGGTGGAGGACTTCCATAAGACCATCGTGGCTTTTTCGTACCAGCGGCCCCTTTTGGAGGGTATTTTCATGAAATACGCCGAAGGCCTGAAGGTGAGTCCGGAAGAATATTCAAGTTTCTTGGAGGAAACCGCCGGCGATATGATCAATATAGTGATAGGAAACGCGCTGGCGGATTTCCAAAGGCCGGGGATGGCCTTCAATCTTTCCACGCCAATAATTATCAACGAAGCGAAAAGCATTTTTCGATACAAAAAATCCGAATTAATCACCGCTCGTCTTAGTACGGAACTGGGGTCCATGTTGATCATCTGCGTAACCCCCGGAGCGTATTACGACCGGCAATTGAACATCGAGGTGTCCGAATGAGAGCGTGCAAAGTCCTCGTGGTGGACGATTCCCTTATAACGGTTCGAAAAATATCACAAATCCTAGAGGATCTGGGACATACCGTAACGGGATACGCTTTGAATGGGATTGACGCGATCGAGAAGTACCGGGAATTAAAGCCCGACTTGGTTACCATGGATATCACCCTTCCGGATATCAACGGGATTCAGGTCGTTCAGAACATCCTAGCTTTCGACAAATCCGCCCTTATTATCATGATCACGAGCCACGGACAGGAACAAATGGTCATTGATTCTATCGACGCCGGCGCCAAAGGGTATGTGATGAAGCCCGTAAAACCAGACATTTTGAGGGATACGATCGAACAGGTCCTTTCAAATTACGGGGGAAGCCATGATTGAGGGGGATCTCTTCAAATCGCTCTTCGACGTAATTCCCTTCGATATTTACGTGGTAGACGTGGTTAGTTACGAAATTATCTATATGAACCGTAAAATGATCGAATCTCGGGGAAATTTCATCGGAGAACGCTGTTTTGAACGGATCTACGGGGAAGAAAAACCCTGTTATTTCTGTAAAATCCCCCAATTGATTGATGGAACCACGAGCCGGCCCTTGGATAAAACTATTACCTTCGATCTTTTCAACCCCATGGATGACCGTTGGTACCAAATACAGGAAAAAGCCATGACCTGGCCCGACGGGAGGATCACAAAATACTCGATCGCTGTAGATATTTCCGAGTTAAAGGAGACCCAAAACAGACTCGCGGAAGCCCACGCCCAATTGGCTTTAAAAAATAAGGCCCTGGAGCGTTTATCCATTACCGATAATCTTACAGGACTTTTCAACCGGCTCCATATAGAAGACGTGCTAGAAAACGTCCTCTATTCCAGTCGGCGATACGGACACCCGAGCTCGATCATCATGATTGATATCGATCATTTTAAACAGGTGAACGATACGTGGGGCCATCTGGTAGGAGACGAAGTCCTTGTTCAGGTTTCGGATATTTTCCGCCGGAGCATGCGAAAATCCGATGTCCCAGGTCGTTGGGGCGGCGAGGAATTTTTAATCGTCTGTCAAGATACGGACGAAGATAGCGCGTACCTGATGGCGGAGAAAATTTGTCATCAGGTAGCCAACGCGGAATTCCCTTCCGCCAAAGCCATAACCATCAGTGCGGGAGTGGCGGGGTTCCGGGAAGGAGACGATAGGGTAAAGATCATCCAACGATCCGACTCGGCCCTGTACCGGGCAAAGGAGCTAGGCCGTAACAGGGTGGAACGGTAAAACCTCGGCCTTTAACTCAACCTTCGTTGAACTAAACGAAAAGCGCTTTTGCAAGTACGTAAAAACCCTCCTCTTGACATCAAGCCGCCTATTCGTATATCGTAAAGAGCCTTTCTGGAGCGGTGTCCGAGCGGTTGAAGGAGGCGGTCTTGAAAACCGTTGAGCCTGCGAAGGCTCCGGGGGTTCGAATCCCCCCTGCTCCGACCGAAGCGGAATCCGGTCGTGCTTTTTTTACTTTTGGTGTAGGCTATAGCAAGCCTATCACGGTGGGGGATTCGAACCGAAGACTCCGCCGACCGAAGGGAGGAAGAGGCGACAGGGATGTCGCCGGAAGGAGTCTGAGGCGGGTCGGAGGAGCGAACACGATGTTCGCGACGGAGACCGAATCCCCCCTGCTCCGAATAAAGCGACGGTACGTCGTTAGCGTTTTTACTGGAATTTGAGGTAAAAAAATACCTAGAAGTTGGGGGATTCGAACCGAAGACTCCGCCGACCGAAGGGAGGATTAGG
>Ga0078972_1003594_pt1 | contig 45794 bp, 52 predicted proteins | sample YelNatPaOPGAMG01_FD_67568 | JGI IMG/M metagenome (GOLD analysis project Ga0078972, IMG submission 67568) | Hot spring thermophilic microbial communities from Obsidian Pool, Yellowstone National Park, USA - OP-RAMG-01 (SPADES assembly) (version 2) | ecosystem: Environmental > Aquatic > Thermal...
TTAAAATAGCACTTGCTAAATTTGAACCCAAAAATCCGCAACCACCTGTTATTAGGTATCTCATTGCTTTTCCCTCACAAATTCCTTAATAGTTTTAACAATATAATTTATTTCATCTTCATTTAAACCTGGGTACACACCTATCCAAAAGGCATCATTCATTATCTTGTCTGTATTTTTAAGCTCTCCTACAACTCTATAATCAACGTTTTCTGTTAAGCTTTCAAACATGGGATGTCTAAGCATATTTCCAGCAAATAGATTTCTTGTTTGTATGTTGTTTTTTTCTAAGAATGAAACAATCTCGTTTCGTGTAAACTTGGCACCATCTTTTAACATTATCAAAAATCCAAACCAACTTGGCTGAGAATTTGGTTGGGGTTCTACAAATTGAAAATCTTCTATATCTTTTAAACCGTTATACAGCATCTCATAATTCTTTATTCTTTTTTCTATAAACTCTGGCAGTTTCTCAAGCTGAGCAAGGCCTATTGCAGCTTGCATATCAGTAACTTTAAGATTAAACCCAAAATGAGAGTAGACATATTTATGGTCATATCCTTTTGGTAATTTTCCAAATTCCTGATCAAATCTTCTTCCACAAGTATTGTCTTTTCCAGGTTCACACCAACAATCTCTACCCCAGCCTCTCATGGATAGCAATATTTTTTTGAGTAATGGGTTGTTTGTGTAGACTGCACCACCTTCTCCCATAGTAATATGATGAGCGGGGTAAAAGCTCGATGTCCCAATATCGCCCCAAGTACCAGTAGGTTTACCTTCGTATAAACTACCTAGCGCATCGCAGTTATCTTCTATAAGCCACAAATTGTATTTATCGCAAAATTCTTTTACCGCTCTAATATTAAATGGGTTTCCAAGCGTATGCGCTATCATAACAGCTTTTGTTTTTGGGCTTACGGCTTTCTCAAGCTGAGTGTGGTCTATATTTATATGTTTTAGTTCTATATCCACAAACACAGGTATTGCTCCGTATTGGACAATAGGTGCAACGGTAGTAGGAAATCCTGCTGCAACGGTAATAACCTCATCACCTCTTTTGATTCGTTTATCTCCTAAAAGATGTGAAGTTAAAGCAAAAAAAGCAAGCAAGTTTGCAGAAGAACCAGAGTTTACTAAAAAAGCCCATTTTACACCTAAAAACTCAGACAACCTTTTTTCAAATTTTTTAGAATACTCTCCATAAGTAAGCCAAAAATCCAAAGAGCTATCCACAAGATACTGCATTTCTTTTTCGTCAAATACCCTTCCTGCATAGTTTATCTTTGACTTTCCAGGTATAAAAGGTTTGGTTTGGTTAGGTTCATGCACAAGTTTATAATATTCTTTTACTTTTTGAAGTATCTCCTCTTTTAATTGCTCTTTTGTTGGCATTTAAGTTCCTCCTCAACCAATCTATCTATGCCTTCGTCTAAAGAAACAATTGGTCTCCATCCTAAATCTAAAAGTGGTTTTATATTTTCTTTTATCTCCATAAATTCATTTTTTCTATAAGGCTTTGCGCCAAAATTAAGTTTTGTTCTGATAGGCTGCTTTTGTTTAATGGTTTCATAGACTTTAAGGATAAAGTCTTTTATTTTTATTTGATTACCTGTTCCTACATCAAATTCACTGAAGTTATTTAGATTTTTGGACTTCTCTATTAGTAAGATATATGCATTTACAACGTCATCTATATATATAAAATCTCTTTTCTGATTACCTTCTGTCAAATCTATTGTATCTACATTTTTAATGAGCTGTCTTACAAGCCAAGTAACAAATTTATTTTCATCATCTTTAGGACCATAAATGTGCTCTAACTTTAGGTTTACAATCTTTATTTTTTCGCTGAAAAATACCAACCACTCAACAAATTGTTTTTTAGATAAAGTATAATGATTTAGATATTCATAAAGTAAAGTATCTGTATTAAAGAAAGTATCTGTATTAAAGAAAGTAGCAGTTTCTAACAGCTTTAATGAAAACATCAGATTAGTTTCAACTACATCGTATATTTTATTTGCATTTCTTCCATAATTTGTAGCGGTGTGTATAACTATATCTATTTTATTTTCTTCAAATGGCTTTTCTATATTTACTTTATCTATATCGTAGCTTTTAACTTGGCTTAACAAAGAGTCGATTCGCCAAGTATTTGAAGTAGTTCTCTTTAAGATAATTACGTTATGATCCATTTCAAGCAATTTTCTAAGAAGATAACTGCCTAAAAAACCTGTTGCTCCAGTGAGCAATATATTCATAAGGTGGCCCATTCCAAGTTTTTCTTCTTTGCATCGTTTATGTAGCTCTCCAGATCTTCAAAAGTAAGAATGTTGTTTTTTTCATAAAAAGCTTTATACCAATTTACGGTTTTCTCAATTGCTGTATCAATATCCCATACAGGCTTCCATTTGAGAATGTTGAATGCTTTTGAGCAATCAAGTTTAAGTAGTTTTGATTCGTGTAGTTTTAAGCTTTTATCGTCTAAAAATTTGTAGTTTATTTTGTCCCAAATATTCTTCATCTTTTCAATCAACTCATAAACGGTAAAAATTTCTTCGTTATTTGGTCCAAAATTCCACCCTTCGGCAAACTCCCTTTTACCCTCTAAGAGTTTTTGACCCAACATTAAATACCCACTTAACGACTCTAAAACGTGTTGCCATGGTCTTATTGCCTGAGGATTTCTGATCAGAACACTTTCATTTTTTGAAGTAGCTCTCATGATATCTGGTATCAACCTATCTTCAGACCAATCTCCGCCACCTATAACATTGCCAGCCCTACAGCTAGCCAACAATACACTGTGTTCTATTTTATATTTGTCTAAATTAAAATATGAATTTCTATAAGAGCTTGTTACAATTTCAGCACATCCTTTTGATGCACTATATGGATCATAACCACCCATTGGGTCTATTTCTCTATAACCCCATACCCATTCTTTATTTTCATAACATTTATCGCTTGTAATATTAACAATTGCTTTTATAGAATCAACTTTTTTGCAAGCTTCTAAAAGTTTAGCAGTACCGATAATGTTTACTTCTAAAGTATAAATTGGTTCATTGTAAGAGCGTCTTACAAGTGGCTGAGCTGCAAGATGAAAAACTATATCTGGTTTAAAATCTGAGATAACTTTTGAAAGTTTTTCAAAATCTCTTATATCTCCAATCACTGATTGACAATTTAGATTTAACAACGAAAAATGATTGGGGTTTGTGTTGGGTTCAAGAGAGTATCCAAGCACATCTGCACCCAATTGTTCCAACCAAAAAACAAGCCAAGAGCCTTTGAAACCTATGTGTCCTGTTACAAAAACTTTTTTATCTTTGTAAATACCAGAGAACAATTTTTGCATTACCATATCTTCCAAGGTGCTTTACCGCTGTCCCAAAGTTTTTGTAGTTCTAATTTGTCTCTTAGGGTATCCATTGGTTTCCAAAAACCATAATGCTTATACGCAAATACCTCTCCGTCTTTGGTTAAGTTTTCGAGTGGCTCCTTTTCAAATATGGTTTCATCGTTTTCTATGTATTCAAAAATCTTGGGTTTGCATACAAAAAAACCAGCGTTTACCCAAGCCCCATCGCCCTTTGGTTTCTCTTGAAAAGCTAATACTTTATCGTGATCACCAATAACCAATGAACCAAATCTACCTTCTGGTTGTGCAGATGTAATGGTTAATGACTTTCCGTGAGCTTTGTGAAATTTTAATAGCTCTTGTATATTTACATCACCAACTCCGTCTCCATATGTCAACATAAACGTTTCGTTGCCTAATACATGTCTTGCTCTTTTAATTCTACCACCAGTCATAGTATCAATGCCTGTATCCAACAGAGTCACTCTCCAAGGTTCTGAAGAATTGTTAAGTATTTCCATTTTCCCACTTGAAAGATCTATAGTAATATCGCTCTGATGAAGAAAATAGTTTGCAAAATATTCTTTTATATAATAACCTTTATAACCAAGTAAAATAACAAAATCGTTAAATCCATAGTGACTATAAATCTTCATAATATGCCATAGTATTGGCTTTCCGCCAATTTCTACCATAGGCTTTGGTCTAATCTCAGTTTCCTCGGCTAATCTTGTACCAAATCCCCCTGCAAGAATTGCTACCTTCATTTTTAGTCTTTTCTACTCCAGCTTATAAATCTTGGCATAGATTAAATTATACTATCAAACACCCAAAAATGCTTTAAAATACTCGATGGTTTTGATAAGACCTTCCTGTAGTGGGACTTTTGGCTCCCAGTTTAATCGGCTTTTAGCAAGAGTAATATCTGGCTGACGTTGTTTTGGATCATCTTGGGGAAGAGGTTTGAAGACTATTTTTGATTTGCTTTTAGTGAGCTTTAATATCATTTGTGCAAGTTCTAATATGCTAAATTCAGATGGGTTTCCAAGGTTTACTGGACCTGTGAAGCCTTTTGGGCTATTCATCATTTTGATTATACCATCTACCATATCATCTATATGGCAAAAGCTTCTTGTTTGAGAACCATCGCCGTATACTGTGATGTCTTCACCTTTTAGAGCTTGCACTATAAAGTTTGATACAACTCTTCCGTCGTTTGGCAACATACGAGGTCCATAGGTATTAAATATTCTAACCACTTTTATATCGAGATTGTGTTGCCTATAATAATCAAAAAACAACGTCTCAGCACATCTTTTACCCTCATCATAACAAGCTCTTGGACCAATTGGATTTACATTGCCCCAATAATCTTCTTTTTGAGGATGCACTGTTGGATCTCCATAAACCTCTGAGGTAGAAGCTTGCAGTATCCTTATCTTTAATCTCTTTGCAAGCCCAAGCATATTTATAGCACCCATAACAGAGGTTTTGGTGGTCTGCACCGGGTCAAACTGATAATGAATAGGACTAGCAGGACAGGCTAAGTTGTAAATTTCATCCACTTCCACATAAAGAGGAAACGTTATATCGTGTCTTAGCACCTCAAAGTAAGGATTTCCAAGAAGATGTTTTATATTTTCCTTAGATCCCGTGAAAAAATTATCTACACATATAACTTCGTTGCCTTCCTCAAGAAGCTTCTCACAAAGATGAGATTATAAAACCAGCACCGCCTGTTATCAAAATCTTTTTTCTCATATTACCTTCCTAAAAGCCAAAAACTTTAAATCTTTGTATAGTATCATAGCTTTTATTATAACAAAAAATATAGTTCACCCCATCTTTAACAATATAATAAGTGTCTGTTAAAAATACAGGTATTTGAAACATGGTAAACCATATGAACTTATATACATATAACCAAAAAGTATAACTTCCCCGCCTTGTTTGCATTAAAATAAATCTATGGACAATCTACAACCCCATGATACATTTTTTAAGCAGATATTTTCTGATCCCAAAAAACTAAAGACGCTTCTTAGTGTCTTTACAGAGGATATAGCACAGGATATACATTCTATAACGCCTGTTAATACCGAGATATTTTCTTCCAAATCTCAAAAGTTTATGGCTGATTTACTTTTTAGTTGCAAAGTAGAAGATCAAGACGCTTATATACGAGTAGTACTTGAACACAAATCTTATCTTGATAAAGAACTACCTATTCAGCTTTCATACTACAACAGTGCTATCTGGGAAGAAGCCATCAAAGAAAAAGAGTATTACCCTCCTATTATCAATATAGTTTTTTACCATGGAAAAGGTGATTGGAACATACCCACATCTTTACCATCTGTTAAAAATACCAAATTGGAAAAATACACATCCAAGCTAAATTATATACTTATAGATCTAAATCAAATATCAGATGAAGATATTATAAGTAAGACACATCAAGATCTTTGCACACAATGGGCTATGCTCGTAATGAAACATATATTTGATAGCATAAAAGGCTTTATAAAAGTACTTGAGCTTATAGCTGATTATATAAAAACCCATGATTATATAGAAGCATCTCATTGCATATTTTTAACGCTTGATTATATTGTATTTGTGAAAGACAACGCTGAAGAGGTTGAAAGTATTTTAAAAGAACTAACAGGAGGTGATAAGAAGGTTATGACACTAACAGAAAAGTGGATGATGGAAGGATTACAACAAGGATTACAACAAGGATTACAACAAGGATTACAACAAGGATTACAACAAGGATTACAACAAGGATCTCTTAAAACCAAAAAAGATGATGTTAAGAGCGCTATCCTTATCAAGTTTGGAGTACTGCCAAAAGAGCTTGAAGAGAAGATAGAAACCACAGATGATATAAAAGCTTTGGATGAGATGTTTAAGAAGGTTATATTGGCTGGTAAGATTGAAGAGATTTTGTAAGCTCATGTCCATAATATTTGGAACATTACCAGAAATGGTATCTGAAGCTTAATAAGCAATAACGTTTTAAGTTTTTGGGCTTTTAAAAATATATATGTATAAAATATAACATTTTGTGATAATTAAGTTAAGCAAGGAGACTCTTGCGATGCTATTACTCATTGCATAAGTTTAGCTATTTGGTTATACTGTATATCATGGATGTAAAAGCTTTATACTTTAGAGAAAAAGAAGATTTAGCTATAAGATTTTTTGGCAAACAACCCCAATATACTTTTGAATATATATTTGAGATGGACGTTGATAGGTTTTTAGAAGAAAAACAAAAAGTGGTAAAATAAAAGATTTATGGATTTTTCATACGTTAGTCTTGACAAAAGCGGAAAGGAGATAAAAGGGGTTATAGAAGCTGAGTCTTTGGTGCAAGCAAAAGCCAAATTAAAAGAGTCTGGGCTTTTAATAATAAAAGTTGAGCCTAAAAAAGAGGGGCTTTTTAGCAAAAGCCAAAAGATAAGCGATGAAGACCTATACACCATATCAAAGGAACTAACGGTACTTCTTAGCTCTGGGATTGTGCTGGATAGAAGTCTAAAAATGGTGATAGATTCCATAGACAAAGAGCATCTTAAAGTATTTTTGGAAGGGATTTTGAAGGATGTAAAGGGTGGCAAAGCCCTTTCTATCGCCTTTGAAGAAAAGAAGATGTTTGATCCACTTGTGATAACGATGATCAAAGTAGGAGAAAGCACGGGCAATCTAAGAGATGCTTTTGATAACATAGCAAAGTATTTGGATTTTAGGATAAAGTTTAAAAATGAGATAAGAAACGCCATGGCTTACCCTATGTTTTTGGTGGTAGCTTCTTTGATAACCCTTGTGGCTATCTTTAAGCTTATAATACCAAGGTTTTTTAGCATCTTTGGTTCAAACCCAAAAAATCTTCCACTTATTTCAAAACTTTTGTACGATTTTAGTAAAAGCCTAAATACAAAAACATAGGTTATATCTACACTTGTTATAATAGGCATATTTGCCCTCCAGAAGTATTTTAAGATAAACCTTTACCAAAAACTCACAAACTATTTTTTATACATACCCATCCTTGGAAACCTCATTATCCAGATTGAGCTTTCAAAGTTTTCTTACGCAATGTACGCCATGCTAAAAAACGGTGTGGAGTTCATAAAAGCCCTTGATCTTGCCATAGGTGTTGTAAAAAACGAGTTCATAAAAGACGATTTAAAAAGGATATCACCAAAGATAAAAGAAGGTATATCCATAGGAGAGGCTTTTGATGAGTTAAGGTTTGTACCTCCTATTTTTAAGGGGATGATAAAAGTAGGTGATGAAAGCGGTAATATGAAGGATATGTTTTACGAGCTATACTCGCTTTTTGATGAAAAGCTAAAAAACACCATCAAAAAAGTCCTATCGTTGATAGAGCCCATCATCATCACCGTAATGGGCTTGGTGGTGGGTACAATAGTAGTATCTTTGATGCTTACCGTGATGAATGTAAGCAATATAAAATTATAAAATGTCAAAATATAAAAAAGCTTTTACCCTCATAGAGATGCTTATCGTGGTGGCCATCATAGGTATACTTTTTTCAGTGGTAGCTCCCATGTCTGTAAATATGTATAAAAGTTATATGGCTTCTTCTAAAGCCCAAAAAGTGCTTATATTCTTATCAAAAGTAAGAAGACACTCTTTTTTGTATGGACAAGAATTTGAAGTAAAATGTAAGAAGAAAAAATTTATTCTAAACAACAAAATTATAGACTTCAAAGATATTTCTTGTAAAAGCCAAAAACCAATAATATTTTACAACAACGGCACATCGAGCGGCGGTTCTATAGACCTTTATGTAAATGGTTTTCACTACACTATCAACGTAAGTTCAATCCTTGGGGGACTGAAACTAAAAAACACTTAAATTTGTGTTAGAGTATATTTTATGCTTTTAAAAGTAGAAAATTTAAGGGTTTATTACAAAAATAAATTAGCTTTAGAAGATGTGAGTTTTGAAGTCAATAAAAATGAGATTTTTTGTATAGTGGGGGAATCTGGGTCTGGAAAATCCACCATAGCAAAAGCACTTATGGGGCTTGTGGAGTATGAGGGAAAAATTGAGTTCGAGGGGAGCGATTTGTTTATGATATTTCAAGATCCGGGCAATTACCTTGATCCTCTTTTTAAAGTTTATTCTCAGATACTTATGGTAAAAAATGCCGTTAAAAATAACAACGGCTTTGATGTGGATAAGGCTATAAAGATAGTGGGGCTTGATGTGGAAGATTTAAAGATAAAATACCATCATCAGCTATCCGGAGGTCAAAAACAAAGGGTGATGATAGCGATGTCTTTGGCAAGGGGTTCTTCGCTGGTGATAGCTGACGAGCCCACTTCCGCTCTTGATGTTCTTGTGCAAAAAGATGTTTTGTGCGCTTTTAAGAACATGAAATCTTATTTTAGCTCCATCATAATTACCCACGATATAGATGTTGTCTATCAGGTGGCAGACAGGGTTCTTGTTTTAAAAGACGGGGCTGTTCAAGAAATCTCTTCCAAAGATGAGTTTTTTAAAAGCCCAAAAAGCGAATACGGGAAAACTCTGTTAAGAAATAGCTATTTATCTAATTATTGACAAAGGATCTTGCTTAAACTATAATCTATCTATGGATAAAATTTTAAGCCTTGAGATTGTAAATTTTAAAACTTTTAAGCATTTAAAAATTGATGATCTTGACAAAAATATAAACTTTATCTACGGTCAAAATAATGTGGGCAAAACCTCGATATTCAGTGATTACATAATAAACGTTTTACCAATAGAAGGTATGAAACTGAAAAAAACTCGTGGAAATGGAAGCGGAGTTTAGATGATTAAATGATTAATGCATTTAATTATGAAAACGCCAATTGGAACAGATAAAACACCTCACTTTATTATAGCTGAAGATAAAACCATAAAATGCTTAGTATACGGTTTAATATCTAAAATAAATGAAAAGTATAGGTTTAAAGATGAAGGACAAGATCAAAACGATTATGTTTTTGATAGTGAAACCAACAATATTATTTGTGGAATATATACTTTAAAAGATGGAAAAAAAGATTTTGAAGGCATACCAGATGTTAGTGGTTTTGAAAATCTTATCTGTTTATAATCTTTAATTTTTCAAAAAATAACAGTTAAATAGAGCTCTTGAAATAAAGGCTTTTAAATGATAGATTATTGGATATGAGAAAGGTTTTTAAGATAAATGGGATGACATGCGTGAATTGTCAAAGGACTATACAGATAGGCCTTAAAAAAACCAAAGGCGTAGAGGATATAGATGTATCGCTGGTATTAGAAAGGGCGATAGTGAGTTTTGATGAAAATCAAATCACCAAAGAAGATATAGAAAAAAAGATAAAAGAGCTTGGATACGAGGCTCAAGCGGTGGAGGAGTCTGGTGTTTTAAACCTTTACCTTGATAAAGTAGATTGCTCTACTGATTCTTATGCTTTGCTTACCAAAGAGGATTTAGAATCTTTAAAGGGTGTAAAAAAGGCAGTTTTAGACAATATAAAACAGACCCTTTACATAGAATACGATAAAGATACTATCTCATCAGAAGATATAATGGCTTTTATAAGATCAAAAGGTTATGAGGCATCCATTTTAGAGCTTGATAAAACAAAAGAGATAGCCACAAAAATAGCGGTTGGTATTGTGAGCGGCATCGTTATAATGGGGCTTAACTATACAAGTATAGCTTATAAAAACTATATAGAGATGCTCTTGGCTATCTTTGTTCAATTTTATACCGCTAAGGATTTTTACAAAGGTGCTATCGCTTCTTTAAAAGCCAAAACTGGCAACATGGATCTTTTGGTGGCTTTGGGAAGCTTTGTCTCAATAGTTTATAGCATATTGGTAGTTTTTGGGCTTTTAAGAGGAAACACATTTTTTGAAACACCCACATTTTTGGTGTCCTTTGTGCTGATAGGTAAGCTTATAGAGTATAGGTTGAAGAAAAAAGCCAGTGCTTATCTTAAAAATATAGCTTCTTTAAATTTAAGAAGTGCAAGGGTTTTAAAAGATGGCAAAGAACTTGTGGTGGATTCTTACTCTTTAAAAGAAAATGACGAAATAATCTTAAAACCAGGGGATAGAGTACCCCTTGATATCGTTGTTAAAGAAGGTAGCGCTTATATAGACACATCTTTTATAAATGGGGAGTTTGAGCCTATTTTGGTAAAAGAAAACGACTATGTAATATCTGGGTCTCTTGTAAAAAGCGGTTTTTTGAAGGGGTTGGTGGTAAATGTGGCTGAAAAATCTTTTATAAATGAGCTTATAAGAGCATCTAACCTTAGCCTTGAGAAAAAGCCAAGTATACAACATATAGCCGATAAGGTATCTTCTTATTTTGTCCAAACTATCATACTCATATCAACGATTGTGTTTTTGGTATGGAAGATGGTGGGAGTTCCCACCGAAGAAGCCATAAATTTTGCCGTATCAACGCTTGTGATATCTTGTCCTTGTGCTATGGGTATAGCGGTGCCTATATCGGTGTTGATGGGTGTTTCTATGGCTTTTAAAAACGGTATTCTTATAAAAAATGCCTCTGCTTTGGAAACCCTTTACAAATCAGATGTTTTTGTGATAGATAAAACAGGCACATTAACACAAGGGGCTTTTAAGGTGGTAAAAAAACAAACGGATGAAAATGTGTGCTCTATGGTAAAACACGCCGAGCAGTTTTCAAACCATCCTATCGGTAAAGCTCTTTATGAGCATTGCAAAGACTGCGAAGATAGGTTTAAAGATATGCCTTGTGAAGAGATAACAGGCTTTGGTATGAAGTGTAGCGATATATATATAACAGATATATCTTTTTGGAAAAACGATGAAGAAAACACCGGCAAAAAGATCATTGGCGTTGGCACAAAAGATAAGCTAATGGGTGTTTTTTATCTTGAAGACGCCCTAAATCCTTACGCTTCTAATCTTATTAAAAGCCTAAAACAAAGATATAAACGCATCATACTTTGTTCTGGAGATACCCAAAAAAATGTTGAAAATACTGCAAAAGCTCTTGGGATAGAAGAGTTTTATGCTTCAATGAGCCCAGTGGATAAAGCAAACCTCATAAAAACCCTCAAAGAGGAAAAACACGTAGTTTGTATGATAGGCGATGGTATAAACGATGCAAAAGCCATGAGTTTGGCGGATGTTGGTATATCTGTATCAAAAGCCCTTGATGCTGCAAAAGTAAGCACAGATATAGTAATCTCTAACGGTGGGCTTGAAAAGATTATATATTTGCTTGATCTTACAGATGCTTTTATGAAAAACGTAAAGCAAAACCTCTTTTGGGCTTTTGGTTACAACGCCATTATGATACCCTTTGCAGCAGGGGTTTTTTACAAATACGGTATATATGTAGAACCTGAGTTTGCCGGTCTTTTAATGGGGTTTTCATCGGTAAGCGTAGTGTTAAACGCCACAAGATTAAAAACTCTAAAAACTGCTTAGCATCTATCTATTGTGCCAGTCAATTTGTTTTAATATCTCAAGGACGGCTTTTGATTTGTTTAATGTATAAAAATGAATATGCTTAGCGCCGTTTTTGATAAGGTCGTTGCATTGGTTTGTGGCTATTTCCACACCTTTTTTTACAACATCCTCATCGCTTAGATCTTCTAAAGCATCTGTGATATAAGATGGGATAGTAGCACCGCACATGCTGGCAAATTTGGATATTTGTTTTATGTTGGTGATGGGCATAATGCCTGGTATTATAGGTATATTTATATGTTCTTTATGGCACAGATCCAAAAACTCATAATAATATTTGTTGTCAAAAAACATCTGGGTTATGGCAAAAGAAGCGCCTTTTTCTATCTTTTGTTTAAAATACTTTATCTCCCATTCCATATTTGGAGATTCTGGATGCCCTTCTGGGTAAGCTGCCACCCCTATGCAAAACCAATCATCAAGATATGCTTTTATAGTATCTATAAGCTCTGATGCATGAGAGCATCCTCTTTTATCGTGGTTTTTAGGTATATCGCCCCTTAGGGCCAGAAGATTTTCTACACCATTTTCTTTATAAAAGCCAAGTATACCCAAAAGCTCTTCTTTGGTATGGCTTATACAAGTAAGATGAGCCATTATGTTTAGTCCAAGGGTGTTTTTTAGTTCCAAAACCGTTTCTTTTGTGTACTCTATGGGTGGTTTTTCGGCGTTTGTGTATCCACTAGCTCCATGTGTAACAGATACGAACGAAGGGTTAAAAGTTTTTAGCTCTTGTGCAGTTTGCACTAAAAGTTCTTTGTCTTTTTGGCTTTTAGGAGGAAAAAACTCAAAAGAAACCCCGTTTTTTTTATACAAAAGATCTATTATCTTCATAGCATCGTATGCAGGGCTTCTTTGTACATCTGTTTTAAATCGGCGGCAGCTCTTTTTACATCATCAAAACCAAGAATAGCGGATACCACAGCTACGCCTTTTACCTTGCATTTCAATACATCTTTTAAATTGTAGTGCGTTATACCACCTATGGCTACTATAGGAATAGGTGTCATGCTGGTGGCTTTGCAAAGGGCTTCTAAGCCTGCATATTTGTAATCTTTTTTAGTTTGAGTATGAAAAACAGAACCAAAGCCTATATAATCCACGGGCATGTTCATAGCATCTTTTAGCTGTTCTAAGTTATTTACCGAATAACCTATTATCATATCCTCTGGGAGTATTTTACGGCATACATCCGGAGGAAGGTCTTCTTGGCCTACATGCACCCCATCGGCTTTTATTGCAATAGCAAGATCTACTCTGTCGTTTATTATGAGGGCCACTTTGTTTTGCTTGGTGATATCTCTTAATATCAAAAGCTCTTCATACATCTTCCGAGAAGGTTTTTGTTTAAACCTATATTGGATAGCGCTCACTCCACCTTCTATGGCCTGCTCTAAAGTCCTAACAGTTTCCCTATCTAAAAAAAAGGCATCATCCGTTACAAGGTATATGCTAAAGTTAAAATCCTTAAACATAAAAAAATTATACACCAAAAAGCCTTCAAAACATCTTGAAAAATTTTAAATAAATGTTATATTTATATTATGAAAGGAGGTGTTATATGGCAAACATAAACGCTTTAAATGCTTACAACCATGCTGTTAACAACTATACAGACAGAGCAAACCATGCCGATAAGGCAAATGCTCAACAAACCCAAAACAAGCAAAATACCGCTGCTGCTGTCAACAACCAAAATCAAACTCAAAACCAGCAAAACAACCAAAACCAAAATAACCAAAATATGCAAAACAATCCACAACTTACTGCAACGCTCTTAAACTTATATAGATAAGTGGCATATTTAGTCTGGGGAAAAGGAAGAAGCGGTTTAGCCGCTTTTAGGCTTCTAAAAGAAAAAGGGCTTGAAGTTTTTATAGGGGACGACAAAGAAAATAGAAATTTTTGGAGAGAAGTTTGGGATAAAGTAGATACGTTGGTCCTGTCCCCAGGCGTAGCCCCCTCTCATCTTATTTGGCAACAGGCTACAAAAGACCAAAAAGAAATTATAGGGGAAACAGAGTTAGCTTATAGATTTTTTAGGGGTAAACGCATAATAGCTATCACCGGCACCGATGGTAAGTCTACCACAGTTCACCTTGTCCATACGTTTACAGGTTTTCAAGAAGGTGGAAACTTTGGTACCCCTTTTAGTGAGCTTGTATTGGAAAACCATCAGGATGTAGTGCTTGAAGTTTCTTCTTTTCAGGGAAAAACTTTGTCAGAGTTTAAACCGCATATAGGAGCGTTCTTAAACTTTTCAAAAGACCATTTAGATTGGCATCCGGATATGGAAGATTACTTTTTATCCAAACAAAACATATTTAAAAACCAAACACCAGAGGATATCATCATTCTAAAAGCCCAAAAACCAGTATCCGACACGTTTTCGTTAGCCAAACGCACACTTTTTGGAAAAGGCGAAGACCTTGAGCTGATAGACAATAGCATATACTATAAAAAAGAGCTTTTTATAAAAGATGTAAAAAACCATTATCTAAAAGGCATTCACAACTTATACAACGCAGCTGTAGCTAGTTTTATAGCTTTTAGTATAGGTATCAGTTTGGAAAATATAAAAGAAAAACTAAATACATTTAAGGGGCTTCCATTTAGATATCAATATGTGGGAAACTTTGGCGGTGTTGATATATATAACGATTCAAAAGCCACCACCGTAAATGCACTTATGAGCGCATTGGAATCTACCAAAAGCAATATTATATTGATAGCGGGAGGAATAGACAAAGGAGGAGATTTTTCTTCTCTTAAACTCTATAAGGACAAAATAAAAGCTGTGTTTTTGTATGGAAGGGACAAGCATCTTATAAAAGATCAGATAGAACCGTTTTTAAATACATACATAGTGGATAACTTAGAAGAGGCTATTTTAAAAGCCAAAGACAAAGCTATACCAAACGAAAGCATACTCTTTTCTCCAGCCTGTGCTTCTTTTGATATGTTTGAAGATTACAAACACCGGGGAAAGATATTTGATGAGCTTGTAAAAAAGCACTTTGGCAACTGATAATTTAATAATTAATATATGGAAGCTTTGGCAACTTTTTTAGTTTTACAAGTTTAAAGTGAAAGCCCCAAAGTTTTTTTAGATAATGTCCTATTATAGGCATCGGTAAAAACATAGCTTTCTTATTGTCTCTATAGATAAGAGCGCCTCCTTTTGTACCCATATCCATAAGACAGATTATACTCATATGTTCTTTGTAATTTTTGAAAGAGCCTTTTTCTTTACCTTCTTTTAGGGCTATGTTAAAAGCACAAACCCTTGCCATAGCTTCCGCCAAATGCCCCTGTTTTGCTTTCCAATCAGGACCTTCCAAAGCTCCAACGTCCCCTATAGCATATACATAATCAAAATCAAGCACTTTTGTAGTATCGTCTATTTTTATAAAACCAGCTTCATTTTGAGGAAGATCAGAATCTTTTAGAGCTTTGTGCCCATCTGTGGCTGGTATGAAGGCTACAACATCTGCCTCTATTTTTTCGCCGTCTTCTAACAGCACGCCGTCTTTTTGAAACTCTTTTATCTTTTTGCCAGTTTTTATATTTATGTTCAGTTTCTTCAACATCTGAAATGCACTTTCATAAGCTTTTTCTCCAAGCCTTATACCGGGTTTTTCCATTGGGGCAAAAAATGTTAGATCAAAATGCTCTCTTAAATTTAGGTTCCTAAGATAATCGTCTAAATTTAGCAAAAGCTCAAATGCCGGTCCTCCTCTTACACCAGAAGGATCTTTTGGATTACCGCCAAATCCTATCGCTATCTTACCAGAACCTTTTAAAACAAGCTTTTGGATGGCATCTTTTAGCTCTAACGCTTGAGTGGGTTCTGAACATATAGAGTAAGCATATTCTATGCCTTTTGGATTTACCTTTGAACCACCTATGGCTATTACAAGATAATCAAAATCTTTTAAAGCACCACTTTCTTTTAACAAAACTTCCTTTTCTTTGGCTTTTATGGATAAAACTTCATCTTTTATAAACTTAAAACCATGGGTTAAAGCAAGATGGTTTAGATCCATCTTTATATCGCTAAATTTTATTCGTTCTACAGGTACCCATATGGCAAGTGGATATATGTAATAATAATCTCTACTGGAAACAAGAGTTACATCAAATCCGTATTCACTTAACAGCGAAGCCGCTTCCACCCCAGCTATACCACCGCCTACTACCATCACTTTTTTCATAAAAGTTAATATACTCTTACTTCTTTTATTTTTGTATGCTAAAAGCCATAAACTAAAAAACACAATTTTCAAACTAACATATTTGTAATTTAGAAATTCATATATTAGCTAATCTGGGTTTATACGAAAATTTTTACATATGCTTATCAATACTTTCTTATACGGTCTATCGTTGTTATCAAAAGTCCAAGCACTATCAAAAAAGAACCGAAGGCTTCGTAGATGCCCATTTTCTCACCGAGTTCAAGCATTGAGCTTACCATACCAATTATAGGTGCAAGAAGCATAGTAAGTCCCATTATACCAGGAGGAAGCCTCTTTATGGCATAGCTCCATATGATCCAAGCTAATGCGTTTCCAAGTACTGCATTGTACAAAATAGCAAACAAAAGATAGTAAGAAAATTTTATGTAAAAATGTTCAAGCAAAAAAGCCAAAACCAAAAGCCCAGAGCTTCCTATAATCATCTGCCAAGCGTTTATGGCTATGATGTCTTTGTTTAGATCCATGTGTAGCTTTTGCCAAATTACCGAAAACGCCCAAGAAAGAGCACTTAGTATCGCTAAAACATCTCCCAAAGCTCCCCCTGATAGATTCATGTTCCAGGGTTTTAGCACAAAAAATAGACCCAAAAAAGCTAAAATGTTGCTTAATATCTCTATTTTGTCTGATTTTTCTTTTAAGATTTTCCAAGAGAGCACCATCAGCCAAAAGGGCATAGAATAAACCAATATAGCCGTTTTACCTGCTTCCCCAAATCTAAGAGCCAAAAGTGTAAAACCTACAAAACCTGTAGTTTGTAAAATCCCAAGTATGCTTGTATACTTAACATGCTTTATTTTTAGGCTTTTCTTATTAAAAGCCAAAATACCAAAAAGTAGCAAAGACCCAAAAAAAGCCCTAAAAAATGCAAAATAAAGATCTGGCATGTAGCTTATGCCTTTTTTCATCACCACCCAATTGTATCCCCATATGAAAGAAAGGACTATCAGAAGTAAAAACGCTTTTTTATCTATTTGTTTTTGCATAACATAAATTTATTATAGCATATTAAATATTGCATAAGTAAGAATAGACAATGAATAGAGTGGTTTACCACATTTCAAATGCCTGTTTTCTTAACAAACATTTTACTCACAATGTAAGAAATGCCGTTGGCACACTAGAGTGTTTTAACATTTTTCAAAAAAGTGTTTTCTTAACTTACGCTTAATCCCCGATGTAAGAAATGCCCGTTAGCACACTAGAGTGGTCTGCCACATTTTAGATGTCTGTCTTTTCTGCCACGGTTTATGTGTTTACGATGTAGTAAACTTATACACCACCAAACAAACCGCACATATATTATAATAAATGTAGATGGATTTATACAATATAAGCCCAAGCCACAACGTATGGGTTACGATATTAACAGCTTATTTGCTTGGTGTGATACATGGTATTACACCGGATGAACACACGTGGCCTATTACATTTAGCTATTCTGTTGGAAGTTATTCGGCTAAAAAGGGATTTTTGATAGGGCTTTCTTTTTCTTTGGCTTTTACACTTCAAAGGGCTATAGCCAGTGAGCTTGCTTATTTTTCTTTGGTAAATTTCTTAAAAATACCGATGATTGATAATGTTATATACATGATTGTAGGACTGGCAATGGCTTTTGGAGGTTTTTACATATTTAAATATAAAGACATGTTTCATATACATTTTGGCAAGATAGACACATCTCACCATAAAGAAGCGTTGCTCGGTCATAGCATAGACGATACACACGAAGTTATAACAATAAAGATGGCCTTGATGCACGGGTTCATAGCAGGATGGGGTTTTGGGGCTTTTGCAGTAATAATATATACGGTTTTGGCTCCTTCTATGCCAAACGCTTACACCGGATGGTTACCGGGTTTTATGTTTGGGCTTGGCACCACCACAGTGCAGGTTATCTTGGGGGCATTGTTTGGCCTTCTTGGAAAATCCCTTAGCTTACCATCAGAAGTTTCAAAAAGAATAGCAAGGGCTACCGCTGCAAGAACATTGTTTTTTGGTGGGATACTATTTTTTATAGTTGGGACTTTGGGGCTTTTAAAACCAGAACTTTTGGAGTTTAGTATAAAAACGCCTTTGAAGATACACAACCTTCACAAACTCGATATAGGCTTTTTCTTGGTAATCATAACAGTGCTTGGTATAGGATTATCTAGTATGGTATTTGAAACTATAAAATATAAAAAGTCTTACAAATCATAAATATCTAAAGAAAGCTTTAGTTTTACCATCCCTCTGAAGTTTTCTATGAGAGAAGATGCATCTTCACCATCTTCCGGAGATGTAACCATGGCATAAGACATGTTTTCTCCAAAAAATTCTCTTAACTCGTTTATTATATGTATAGCCCCTTCTTTATCAGTGCCAAATAACAAAAGCACTATCAAATCCTCAAACACAAAAAATGCGTCAGACGTCCTAGTGGAATCCACCAAAGCCTTTAGAATACTCTCATCTGTTTTGACAAAGCTTATACCAAGAATCGTTATATTTCTTAGTACATTCAAGTCTTCTGCTAACTTTAGCTCTTTATTTACTCTACTTAGCAAAGAAAAAGAATACCCCACCAACGGCAAAAAATCTTTCTTGTCAAACAATATTCCCATACTTTAATTATAATATAAAAACGTTTTCTTTTTATAAAAAAATGATATCATTTAGAAGGGGGTTCGGAAGGAGTTGTAGGGTTTTGAGAACCTGGAGGACTTCCAAACAAAGACATGTCTGGTTTTTGAATCTCGTTGGTGGCAGCATTTACTACATTGCCTACTATCAGATAGGCCATATCGTTTCGTATCCTCATAAAAAACATCTTGTTATCCATATTTTTTAAAATTACATCACAATACCCAGGCACCGCTTTAGATGGCACTATGCCAAGTATAGTGTAAGTGGCAAGGTTTTGAGATACAAGATATCCTTTTATGGCATCTTGGGTAGGACATTGGGAATTTGGATTTGCGTTTTGTGATGTAGTTGTAGCAGGTGGACTTGGCTGTTCACTGATCTGTACATTGCCACCAAAAGCCAAAAAACTAAAAACAATCATTACCGTTAAAAATCTTTTCATATAACCAATTATAATACAAAAAAACTTTGATAAAATAAGTTTATGTATAAGCCCAAAGAACTAAGTATAGAAACCATAAGTTCTATAAAAGATGAAAGTGTGTTTGTAGAAAAAGATAGTATAAACATAGAAGGTATAGAGAAAATAGATACATTTGGGGCTATTTTTGTATTGGGGCTTTTAGAAAAATACAAAGATAAAAAGCTTTTAGCCAAAAAAGAGCACATAGAGTTTATAAACAAAACAAAAGAACTCCTTGAAAAAAGTAAGGTAGAAAAAGAAGACAAAGATACAAAAAGTTTAAACATATCTTTTACATTTTTAGAGTATATAGGTATTTTGATATATGCGGTGCTTAAAGATTTAAAAGATATAGAGTTTTCATCGTTTTTAAAAGAAATAGAAAACTCTGGGGTAGGGTCTATTTTTATAGTGGGCGTGCTTTCTTTTTTGGTGGGGGTTGTGATTGCATATCAAAGCGCCGTTGAACTGATTAACTTTGGAGCAAATATATTTATAGTAAATCTTATAGGTATATCAGCTTTTAGAGAACTTGGGCCTCTTATAACAGGTATCATATTGGCAGGTAGGGTAAGCAGTGGTTATGCGGCAAACATAGGTATAAGAAACGTTTATGAAGAGATAGATGCTTTGGAGGTGATGGGTTTATCGCCTTTTGTCATATTTGGTGTACCAAGGATTTTAAGCCTTATGTTGATTACCCCGATGCTGGTACTTTTTTCAAGCAACATGATGGTTTTTGGAGGGGCTATCGTGGCAAAGACATTTTTGGATATACCTTTTGATTTATTTTTCTCAAGACTAAAAGAGGTAATTGGATTTAATCAAATAGCTGTTGGGCTTATTAAAGCACCGTTTTTTGGTGCATACATAGCTCTTATTGGCACTTACTATGGTTTTTATTCTGGTAAAAAGCCCGAAGAGGTCACTATAAACGTTATGAAAAGCGTTGTGGCTGGCATATCTGGTATCATACTCATAGATGCGTTGTTTGCCATCGTTTTCACAAAGCTTGGGATATGATAGAGCTAAAACATGTTTATTCTGGATATGGTAACAATATTGTTCATGAAGATATAAGCTTTAGGATAGAACCATCTCAGATAGTGGCTATAGTAGGAGGTAGTGGATCTGGTAAAACTACACTTTTAAAGCTTATGCTTTTTCTTTTAAGACCAAAATCTGGCAGTGTTATCTTTGACAATGAAATAGTAGATTACCAAAACCAAGACAAGATACAACAACTAAGGGATAAAATAGGTGTAGTTTTTCAGTTTAACGCACTTTTTAACTCTATGAGCAGTGTTGAGAACGTTATGTATCCAGTCTTAAAAAAGACATCTCTTTCAAGGGATATGGCTTTTAAAAATGCTTTGATAAAACTAAATATGGTGGGTTTTGAAAATGTTTGGCGCTATCCGGGAGATCTCTCTGGAGGTATGAAAAAGAAAGTAGCTTTGGCAAGGGCTTTGGCTTTAGAACCAAAAATACTAATATTGGATGAGCCCACATCTGGACTTGATCCCATATCTGCAGATGAGTTTGATAAGCTTTTAAAAGCTATAAATAAAGAGCTTGGAACCACCATACTTATGGTAACCCACGATATCGCTTCTTTGAAGATAGCCAACAAAGTGCTTGTGCTTTATAACAAAAAGATCATCTTTGACGATAAACCTTCTTTGTTAAAAACAAGCAAACATCCTTGGATTGAAGCTTTTATAAAAGGTCAAAGGGGGCATTGTTATGATTGAAGGAAAACCAAAATACACCCTTGTGGGATTTTTTGCAGTGTTGAGTATATTGTTTGTGATAATCACTTTTTATGTGGCCACAAACCTGTTTAGGCAAAGAGATTTTGACACATACTATGTTATGACAAAATACTCAGTGCCTGGCTTGTCAAATGGCTCACCGGTCAAATATAAAGGGGTGGATGTAGGAAGAGTGGATCATATAAACATAGCCAAAGACCAAGAGACCATAGTGATAAAGATATCTGTAAAGAAAAATATAGATTTAAAAAAAGATGTGGTGGCAAGCCTTGGCATCACTGGTATTACAGGACTTTCTTACATAGATTTAGAAAGAGAAAAAGGCGTAAGATCTATTTTTGACAAAGATTTGAATGATTACGTGATCCCCATGAAACCCTCTGAAATCCAACAGATATCTGAGTTTATACCAAATGTCCTTCAATCCGCCAACAACCTTATAAACAACCTTACAAAACTTACCTCTGATAAAAGCAGAAAAAACCTTGATAAAATCTTTGATAAGGTAAACCTCACCGCCAACAATCTAAACACTCTTATAGAGGCTTCCAAAAGTTCTTTATCTAACACAAATAACGTTTTGTCGGCTTTTAATAAAAAAATAAATGAGTTAAACGTAAAGAATATAAACGATACCATAGAGAATTACAACACTTTAGCCCAAAAGCTAAACCAAGAGACAAAAGATCTTGATACTCTTATTAAAAGCCTAAATAAGAACTCAAACAACCTAAGCAAGCTATACCCTGAAATCTCTTCCACCCTTGATAGCATAAAAGACACATCAGACCAGATAAAGCTTTTAGCAAGGCATATAAAAAATCATCCGGATTTACTTTTTAGATTAAACGCCCAAAAACCCTTTCCATTGGAGGAGTCCAAATGAAGAAGATATTTCTTGTTGTGAGCGCTCTACTTATCTCATCTTGTGCTTTTGTAAAAAAAGAAAAAGAGATTGAGTTTATAAAACCAACACAAATCTACACAAATAACTCTTATGTATATTTGGCTGGAGTTCATTCGGCAAGGTATTTGGATACAGATGATATGGCTTATATATTCAATCGTAAATTTAGCTATTTTGCCAAACATAAATTTTATTGCAGTCTAAACTGCGTATTTGAGAATTATCTTCTTGAATCCTTGCCTTACTTAGTCCAAAAGCCTATAACAAACAAACGCTTATACGTTTATATTTACGATTTCGAGCCAGATTTTAAAACCATACATGAGGGCAAGATGTTGCTAAAAGCAAAGTTTTACTTGGAAGACAAAGGCAAGTATAGGATAAAAGATTTTGATTATCAAAAGCACTTTCATGTTAAAAACTTTGCAGGACTTATGAAAGAAGAAAATATAGCCATGGATACTTTGATAAAAGCCCTAAATGAGTTCATAAGAAAAAGTGTATAATGTTATAAAGGAGGGTTTGTTATGTATAGAGTAAGTGTGCCTGCAAATGTTGGTGACGAGAAGGTATTTGTAGAAACTTTTAACAAAGCTACCAAAAGCACTGGAAACTTGATGCTCTTTGCCGGAGATCAAAAAATAGAGCATCTTAACAAAGATTTTTATGGGGAAGGGATAGCAAAAGACGATGCAAACCCAAGACATCTTTTTGAGATAGCTTCAAAAGGAGAGATAGGGGTTTTTGCCTCTCAGCTTGGACTTATTACCAGATACGCCAAAGAATACAAAGATGTACCTTATTTGGTAAAACTAAACTCTAAAACAAACCTAACACCTTTTGAACAAAGAGACCCCATAAGTATAGCCCTAAATAACTTTGATCAAGTGTTGCATCTAAAAGCAAATGGTATAAACATCTTAGGTATAGGATACACAGTTTACTTGGGAAGTGAGTTTGAACACATAATGATGAGAGAAGCTTCCGAGATTCTTTATGAAACCCACAAAAACAACATGATAGGAGTATTGTGGATGTATCCAAAAGGAAAGGCCATAAAAAATGAACACGATCCAGAACTAATAGCTGGAGCTGCCGGTATAGCAGCATGTCTTGGGGCTGATTTTGCAAAAGTAAAAGTGCCCAAGAAAGAGGGAGAAGCTTCTGAAGAACTTTTAAAAATAGCCGTAGAAGCTGCTGGCAATACAGGACTTATATGTGAAGGTGGGGCTAAAGAAGGGGTATTGGAGTTTTTAAAAGAATTATATCTATATAAACAAGCGGGAGTGAGGGGAAATGGCACCGGAAGAAACATACACCAAAGACCATTAAAAGAAGCTATAGCAATGACAAAAGCCATATCAGCTATAACGTTGCATGATAAAACCCCAGAAGAGGCATACAAGATATTTAAGGAGAGCCTATGATATATACAATCACCTTAAACCCGGCTTTGGATAGAACCATATGGCTGGATGAGCTAAAAGTAGACGATACCAACAGAATAACAAAAGAAGAGAAGTATGCGGGGGGCAAAGGAATTGATGTATCAAGGGTGCTAATCAATTTTGGAGTTCCAAGTGTAGCCATTGGGTTTGTGGGTGGGTTTGCTGGGCTTGAAATAGAAGGGCTTCTTATAAACGAAGGGGTAAATTTTGATTTTGTAAAAATATCCGAAGAAACTAGAACAAACATCATCATAAATACAAATGAAAAACAGATTATAATAAGCGCAAAAGGACCAACCATACCCCCTTTTGAATTGACAAAGCTAATGGATAAGGTAAACAACTTAGACAACCCTTCTTACGTGGTGATATCCGGATCACTCCCCGAGGGGCTGAAACCTGCGGTTTATTCAAAAATTATAGATATAGCAAAATCCAGATCAGCTACAGTAGTGCTTGATACAGATGGAGAAGCCCTTAAATTCAACATAAGCCACAAACCACACATTATAAAACCAAACAGACACGAACTTTCAAGGGTAATAGGAAGAAGTTTAGAGAGTGTGGAAGATGTAGTCATAGCCGCAAAAGAAGTAAATAGAATGGGCATAGAAATAGTCTTAGTGTCTATGGGAAAAGATGGCATTGTATATGTAAGCCAAAACAAAGTGATGCACGCCACACCGCCCACAGTAAAAGTAATAAACACCATAGGAGCTGGAGATTCATCGGTAGCTGGTTTTATATATGCAAAGCATATGGGCTTTTCAGAGGAAGATGCTCTAAAGTATGCAGTGGCAGCTGGTACCGCTACAACATTAAAACCAGGCACTGCACTTGCTACTTTGGAGGACGCGCTTAAGATAGTAGAACAGGTAAAACTAAGGTATCTATAATTAGTAATTCGCCAACGATTTTACACGTTCTTCTTTTTCTATTATCTCTGATATCCTTATGCCAAAGTTTTCTCCAACCACCACAAGTTCGGCTTTGGCTATAAGCTTACCATTTGCATAGACAGATACAAAGCTATTTATGGATTCATCCAAAGCTACCACAGAACCTGGTCTTAGATTAATAAGATCTTTTATAGTTATAACAGTAGTACCTATAACAACGGTAATAGAAACAGGTATATCAAGTATACGTTTTAAATCTTTAGACATATCTTGTTCTTGAACTACAGCCTGAGTTTGGGTAGGGGCAGGCGGTGGTTCTGCTTGGGTTTGGGCTTGCATAGCCTCTTCCCATAGACTCATCAAATCTTCATCGTTTTGAGCCGACGCTTCTGCCTCTGTGTTTTTAGCTTCTACTTCTGTGTTTTGAGTTTCTTCTGTGATGGGTTTTTCTTCATCCGCCATCAGGTATTCTCCTTATAGTCAATAATCTTTAATATTTTAACAGCTTTTTTAGAACCAGATCGTCCCAAAACACCGTACATCTTGTGAATACCTACCACATTTACTTTTACAGGTTTGTTGGCCAAAGCTTTTAGCGTGATCTGATCACCAACCTCCCATTCTAAGATATCTCCTATCAAAAAAGTACCACCATCTATACTAACGGAGAGATCCACCATTAGATTATTTATAATGTTTTTTAGGATTTCTTCGTAGTTTACATAATCTGATACTTCTGATACGTTTCTTAACCTGTCTATTACAGGTTCCAAAGAAGAGTTTTGTATAGCTATATACATAGGGTATTCTATACCATCTATTTCTATGTTAAAGTGAGATTGTATAAACATTTCCTTTTTAGAGTTCATAGGTGCTATAAGAGCCGGATTTACCTCTGTCTCCAAATATATTATCTCTCCAGGCAATATTGTATTCCAACTTTCTTGAAATGCCTGCAGCATAAGATCCACTATTTTTCTTATAATTTTTAGTTCTAGTTTGGTAAATTCCTTACCCTCTATCTTGTAAGGTTTTGCAGAACCACCGAAAATAACGCTTACAACACTGTAAACCATCCTTGGATCTAATATCAAAAAATGCGTTCCTTTCAACCCGCTTATAGTAAAAAGGTTTATACAGGAAGGTACGGGTAGCTTCGTCAACAGATCTTCAAATCTTATAAGTGATGTTTCAGCTTTAAAAACATTGTTTATAGCCACAGTAAGAGTAGATAACTTAGCCCTTGCAAGCCTGCTAAGTTTTTCCAGGATAATTTCAAGTCCAGCTATGGTACCAAGAGAGATATGATCGAGATCATCTACAGAAAATTTAGTGTAGCCTAAGGACTTCTCTTCGTGTTCCTCCTCTTTTCCAAGAGACTTTAAAAGAAGATCTACTTCGTCTTGTCCTAATACTTGCTCTGCCATATATCCTTAACCCTTTTTAACGCTTAACCAAGTTTTGATAATCTTTGCAACTTTGTCTGGATTATCTTTGGTAACTTTTATCATTTTATCCACGGTTACAAGCTCTTTTGCTTTTTCTCTTAATTCTTCAGTTTCAAGACTCTCAAGCGCTTCCATAGCTGCACTTACAGTAGGCAGTTCTTGTATCTCTGGTTTTTTTCTGGCTTTTAATAGCAAAAACGCCAATATACCAAGTAATACCAAAGTTAAAACACCTGCTACACCGTATTTGGCATACACCACATAAATAGGAGGTTTTGGAACAACTGGTCTGTAAAAGGGTACTGATATAACGGATACAGTATCGCCTCTTCTTGGATCTACCCCAGCCGCCGCAATTACCAATTGTCTTATACTGTTTAGATTTACGTTTTTAAGATCAGCGTTTACTATGACACCTACACTCATTCTCTTTATGCGTATGGTTTTATCTACAACATGTGTGTTTTCCACACTTACATCGTAGTTTGTTGTAACTTCTTTCTTGGTAGATTGAAAATTGGCGTTTGGCCTAAGGCCAGTCATAGGTGGTACATTTGAAGCGGTGCCCGGTACTCCGGATACGCTGGTGCCAGTGGTGGTTTCTTGTTTTTTCTGCTGACTGACTATCGCTGTAGTATTGGGATTGTAATTTTTAGATTTAGTTTCTACTTGAGAAAAATCTGGTTCTACATCCACAGCCAACCTTACGTTGTTATAACCAAGAGCCTGACCTAACACTTGTTCAAGATGTTTTGTTATGGAGTTTTCTAAATCCATTTTTACTCTCAGCTGTTCGTTGGTAAGGTAAGATGAAGGGTTGTTTAGCTCTTCGGTCAAATCAACACCGTTGCTATCCACTACGGTAACTTTGTTTGGCGTTAGGTCTGGCACGCTGGCAGCCACCAAATTTCTTATAGCTATCACTTGACGTCTTGTGATAGAGGCCCCTGGTTTTAATTCTATGAAAACCGAAGCTGAAGGTTTTTGGCTTTCAGTTATAAATATACTTGGTTTTGGTATTGCTAAACTTACTTTGGCTTTTTCTATGTTGCTAAATCCAAGTATTGTGTTTGATAATTCTTGCTCCAAAGCTCTTTGATATTCTACATGCTGCATAAAATCTGTCATACCAAGCGGCATCTTGTTTAAAAGCTTAAAACCAGGATAGCCTTTGGTGGGAAGTCCCATAGCTGCTAATTTTAACCTCAGTTGCCTCGCTTCTGATTCTGGCACCAATATAGTCCTACCGTCTTGAGTGATTTTGTATTTTACGTTGTTTTTCTCAAGCTGTTCTACTATGGCAGCCATATCTCTGTTGTTCAAATCTCCATATAAAACGGTATAATGCACTCTTGATGTGATAAAAAATATTATTGCTACTAAAAGCGCTAAAACTATGGGTATAGAGATTATAGCTATCTGCTGAGTTCTGCTTAAAGTCTGAAAACGCTCTTTTAAGTTGTTTAATATTTCTCTAAAATCCATAAATGTTTAAACTTGAGTATTTATAAGAGTCTGATAAGCATCTAAAAGCTTATTTCTTACCTGCACCAAAAGATTCAATACCACACCGGCTTTGTCAAACTGAACTACGGCATCGTGTAAAGGGATATCAGCTCCTTCTAATATGGCTTTCTTAGTGGCCTCGGCAGTTTGTTGAACATCGTTTGTATAATTTAAAAAGCCTGATAGTACATCGGAGAATGACTCTGTTCCTTGGTTTTGGGATTTGGGCTTTTCTGTGTTATTGTTTACGTTTCCAAACAGGTCTGGTATACTTTTTATTATGTTATCCATAATCAGCTCCAGCTATTAATAGTAAACTGAGCTATGTTCTTTGTCATATTAAAAGCGCTGAGGTTAGCTTGATAGCTCTGTGTAGCTGTAATCATATCCACCATCTCGGTAGTAACGTTTATATTTGGTTCTTCCACATACCCTTGAGCGTTTGCATGTGGGTTTGAAGGATCGTATATAAGCTTAAAACCGTTTGACTGTCTAATTTCGCTAACATTAACCGGTACCAAACCATCTGAAAGCATATTTTTATCGTAAACTGCTTGAAACACTGGCTCTAATTTTTGATAAGGAGTGCCGTCTGTCTTGTAAGATTCGTAGTTTGCAAGGTTTGAAGCAATAGTGTTCATTCTGATGCGCTCTGCATACATACCAGAAGCAGATACATCAAAAGCGTTAAATATATCAAGCATAATTTACCTCCTTTATTGCCCTTTTATAGCTGTATTTAGTTCGTTTATGTTGTCTGATATCATCTTCATATAAGTCTCATAAGCTATATAATTTGCGTTTGCCTGTGCCATCTGCTCTTCTATACTGACGTTGTTTCTATCGTTTCCTATAAGCCCAGATTCTTTTTCCAATATATCAAAGTGTGGTCCTGTTTGCACTGGTTGTATCTGTTTTGGGTCTGTTATCTTTAGAGCAAGCTCATTTTCGAATGGTACAAACCTAACGTTTAGCTCTTTGTAATGTGGTGTATCTGCATTTGCTAAATGGTCCTGTTTGCACTGGTTGTATCTGTTTTGGGTCTGTTATCTTTAGAGCAAGCTCATTTTCGAATGGTACAAACCTAACGTTTAGCTCTTTGTAATGTGGTGTATCTGCATTTGCTAAATTGCTAAGTATAACCTTGTGTTTTAACCACGTATAATCTACATAAGGAACTACTTCGTCTATACCTTTAAAAAGCCCCATAATCATTCACCCCATAGCATTACTGCGGCTTTAGCCCACACATTTTGGCTACCTTTGGCCAAACCTAATATATATTTTAACTCATTTTTATCTTTTAGCAAGTAGCTAATGTAAGCTGCGTTGTAAATAGCCCACCAATAATTGTTGTCTTTAGTATTGTATATCTTTATATAGCTTGTAAAGTAATTTAAAGCACCCTTATAATCTTTTTTATTTAACTTTAAAAGCCCATCTTCTAAAAGCCCAAGCTTTGCATAATCTCTAAGTCTATAAGAAGTATAGATGCTTTTATGAGACAAAAATCTATCAAGCATAGCATCGTCATTTGTATAATACCCTATTAAAAATTCAGATTCTTTCTTATCGTCGCCTTTTAGATTGTTTAGTACTGAGTTTAAGGCTGCAACACCATTTTTGATATCCCCTTGCTCTATGTAAAACTCCCCTTGTAAAAACGTTCTTATATTTGGATCCTGGATACCGTTTGTAAAACCAAGACCGGTGGGATCACCTATATAAACAAAAACCCTTGAAATATTCTCATAATCTTTGGGAGATATAAGAAACCTTGCAAATAGAGTAGGTATTTCTTTATAAACGCTGTAAACTCTATAAGCAAAGGTTTGGTCGTATGGATTTTCTCTTGAAATCAGATCAGCTAAGTAATTTACGGGCTTTTCAAAAGATACACTTATATCATCAAAATTTATAGGCTTATCTGGTAGTTTTATATTCAAAAAGCCCACAAACATATCTTGAATCTCATTTTGATCAAGATTACCAACAAGGTAATAATTAAGAAGACCAAAGTCTGGATACAAAGATAAAATACTTGGATAATGGAGCCAAAGAAGTTTGTCCAACGTTTTATCGTAAAAGGGTACCTTGTAGGTTTGAAGATAACCAGGATGCATCCATAAAGAACTAAAAGATATATATGCAATGGGATTGTAAAAAAGTCCATCTTTTTTCAAAAACTCTTTCACGATCTTATGGGCATCAAGATAGTCTTTTGTGGTAAGATATATATGCATCAGTATATAATTTACCTTGTTTTTATACCTTCCATATATATCTCTTCTTTTTGAAAGTTCAAGATGAAACATGGCATCTTGCCAATCTGATAACTTATAAAAAGAGTATCCATAAAGAAACTCGTAATAGGGGTGATAAGATAAAAAACTATCGTAGTTAGAAGCTTCATGAAGCATGAAGGTAGTGTTTTTATAATCTCCAGTCAAAAAATAGTATATAGCGTAGTCAAAATAATAAAGAGCCGTATCTTCTGGGGTTTTTATATCTTTGTTTTGTAAGCTTTTAATATAATCTATACCGTTTTGATTGTAGTTTCTTAAAGTAGCGTAGGATAGTTTTATCTTGTAGCGATTTACATTTGGATACTTTTCGTTGAGAGCCATAAAAACACCAGTGGCTTTGTTGAAATCTCCCAAAAGAAGATATATATCACCTATTATTTCTCTTTGTAGAGCTATATAAGATGGGACCTTATAATAAAATGGGTACATGTTTAGCATAACTATAGCGTTTTGGACACCTTTTATATTTGCACTGTAGTAATTTTCGTAAGCATAGGCCTTTGCTATGTAAAGATAAGAAAGCTCACCGTATTTACTTTTTGGAGCCATAGAGTACACGTCCATAAGCTCTGAGACAGCATCTTGGTAGTCCCTTAGATGTATGAGTTCTATGGCGTGATTTAACTTTTTCTCTAAATAAGAGTTTAAACTTGAGCTTACACCAAAGGATTTTATACCAGAAGCCGCCAAAAGCGCCAAAACAAGGACAAATAGTATAAAAAGCTTCTTTATAAAAAGCTTCATGAACTTATTTTAAAACTTTATGGCTTAATATGCTCACCATATTTTTAATACCAACATTTAGATATTCTAAAAAGCTTAGCACTACAAGAATACCTACTACACCGTAAAGCAAGTCTATAAATTTTATTTCGTAATTCTTAATATTCTCTATGAAAAGCCCATAAAAAAGCACTATCATAAAAAACGTGGCAAGCTTTCCAAGGTAAGAAGGCTTTGGCACTACACCAAAATAGAGCAACAAAATGCTACCTAAAATTATAAACACCTCTCTAGCCAATATTAGTTTAAAAAGAATGGCTGGCATATGGTACTTTAGTTTTATAAAAGCAAAAGACAAAGACAATATCAGAACTTTATCGGCTATAGGATCGAGCAGCTTGCCCAGAAGACTTACGCTGTTTGTAAGCCTTGCTATAAGCCCGTCCAAAGCGTCTGTGATACTAACTAAAATAAATAGAAAAAACGCTAGCTTTATATCGGCTTTTACTAGAAATAAAAAAAATGGGGATATTAAAAGCCTAAAAAATGATAAAAGATTTGGGATTGTAAAAACATTTGAAGTATTCAATTTATACCAGACCTCAGGATATCGTGAAGATGAACAATGCCGATTGGTTTTTCATCTTCTTCTACGATAAGCACCGTTATCTTATACTGTTCCATCAAAGATAGAGCCTTTGCAAGTATATTTGTTTTTGATACGGTTTTTGGGCTTTTAGTGCAAACCTCATAAACGTTTGTATTGTTTATGTCTATTTTGTTTTCTAAGATTCTTCTGATATCCCCATCGGTGAGGATACCAATAAGCTTTTCATCTTCATCCACCACAGCGGTGGCGCCAAAGCCTTTTTTGGTGATCTCTATTATAGCCTCGTAAACTTTGGCATCTTTTTTAACAACGGGTAGTTCTTGTCCAAAATGAGCCACATCCTTTACCTGTTTTAGTTTTCTTCCCAAAAGCCCAGCTGGGTGTAAAAGTGCAAAATCTTCTTCTTTAAATCCAGAGAGTTTTAAAAGGCTCATAGCCATAGCATCTCCAAGCACCAGCATTGCAGTGGTAGAAGAAGTAGGGGCTAAGTTTAAAGGACAAGCTTCTTTCTCAACATCAAGCACTATAGATATATCGCTTTGTTTTGATAGGGTGGAATCTTTTTTGTTGGTTATAGATATAAGGTAAGAGCCTATCATCTTAATATAAGGGATCATAGATATTATCTCAGAGGACTCTCCACTGTTTGATAGGGCTAACACCACATCTTCTTCGGTTATAATACCAAGATCTCCATGCAAAGCTTCGTTTGGATGTAAAAAAATAGCAGGGGTCCCTACGCTTGCCATTGTGGAAGCTATTTTTCTTGCTATATGGCCAGATTTGCCAACCCCTGTGAGGATTACCTTTCCCCTCGACTCATAGATAACCTTTATAGCTTTTTCAAAATCTTCGTTTATTAAAAGCTTTAAACCTTCAATAGCCTCTATTTCTTTCGAAATGGTCTCTAAAGCAATATCTTTCGCAAGGCTCATTTATTTGAAAATCGCTCTATAGCTTTTTGAAGCTCCTCTGTGGCTTTTTCCTTTGATAAAAAGTTTTTGAGCTTTACCCATTTGCCCTGTTCAAGCTCTTTGTAATGCTCAAAAAAATGTTTTATCTTTTCCTTTATATGAGCTGGTATATCATTCACATCCTTTACGTAAGAAAATGCTGGGTCTATTTTCTTGTGGGGCACTGCCAAAAGCTTCGTGTCTATGCCAGCTTCATCTTCCATCTCAAGCATACCTATTAAAGAACATCTTACAACAGAACCAGGTACCACAGAGAACTCCGATATTACAAGTATATCTATGGGGTCTCCATCCTCTGCTAAGGTGTTTGGCACAAAACCATAGTTAAAAGGATAATACATAGCGGTAAAAAGTACCCTATCCACAAAGATCACACCGCTTTCTTTGTTAAGCTCGTACTTGATGTTGCTATCCTTTGGTATTTCTATGAAAGCGTAAATGTCCTCCGGCGGATTTTTGCTTACTATCTTGCTTAAATCCATTATACACCTCCTTTAATTTTAAGCATATTATAACATAAAAAGTTATTCACCAAAATATTTAATGGGGTCTATGGGGGTTCCGTCTTTACTTCTTAGTTCAAAGTGAAGCTCGCAATCGGAAGTCCCTGGTTTTTTACCCACTAAACCTATGGTTTGTCCTCTTGATACCATTTGACCTTTTTTTACAAAAAGCTTTTGGTTATAAGCATAAACGGTTATAATACCACCACCATCCACTATGGCCATATTTCCATAAGCGGATAGATCATCCCCGCTATAAACCACCATGCCAGCGTTTATGGTTTTTACCGGCTTACCGCAAGATGTTATTATATCAATACCCCTCTGAGCCCTTTGTATCTTACCCTCTACTGGAAGTGGGATTTTTACATGGGCTTCCGAATTTGTCTGTTTTTCATTTAAGCTCTCTTTGGCAAGAGCTTTTAAGTTATCTGGGTTAGATGGTCTTTGCTTTTTTTCGGCTTTTGATATAGGATGTTTGTAGGCAATATTCTTTTTACCAAGCTTTACTACGACTCCTTTATTGAGGTATTTGTTCACTAAGTCTGGGTTTAATCTTTCGAGTATCCTAAGCGGTACACCGGTTACATCTGAAACATCTCTAAGAGTACCACCGTTTTTGATAATATAAAGTTTGTACTTTCTGCCTTCGTACTTCTTTACATATTTTGTATTGTAGGGAACTTTTATAACTTGCCCTTTTATTAAATAATTTCTATGGAGGTTGTTTAGCTCTTTTAGCTCTCTTACAGATGTACCAAAACGCTCTGCCAAAACGGACAACGTATCACCGTTTTTTACTTTATAGCTCATGGTAGGTATTTTTGGTTTTTTGGGTTTGTAAGGGATGCAAATTTTTTGCCCTATAGACAAAAATTTATGTCTCCTAAGAGAAGGGTTTGCCTCTTTTATGGATTTTGTATAAACGTGAAACTTGAGAGCAATACCGTCTATAGTGTCCCCTTTTCTTATCTTGTAATAATGACATTCGTAAGCCTTAGCTTGCCACGTCAAAAGTCCAAGGCTAATACAAAATATCAAAGCTTTTTGGATAATCTTCATCTTCAAAAACCTCCATAGTATATTTTATGTCAGATACAAAAGCATGCTTTGGTCCTTCTTTTAGTTTTTCCAAAAATATCGATAGAACTTTTTCTTCGCCTATAGCTTCAAATTCTACACCACCATCGCCTAAATTTTTTACATATCCCTGTAGGTTCAAACTATCTGCTACGTCTTTCGTAAAAGCCCTAAAACCTACTCCTTGAACGCGTCCAAAAACCTTACCTTTTAGAATATACTTCATCGAAATTAGATTATAACATACAAAATTTATCTTCATCAATGAGCGTGTTGAGGTAAAATATTTGTAAGGAGGTTTTGAAAATGAAAAGTGCATTAGAGATGTTGAGGGGTTTTGGAGACCACTTTGAAAAAGTTGATGTTGGTGCTATGGTACCATCTAACTACAATATGCTTGTGTTTAGCGGTATGGGAGGTTCTGGCATTGTAGGAGAGATAATGAAATCCTACCTTATCAAAAACGACTTTAAAAAACCGATTTTTTCTATAAAAGGGTATGAACTTTTGCCTTTTGTAGACAAAGACGCCCTTGTGGTATGTATATCTTATAGCGGTGATACGGAAGAGACAGTATCTATTTTTGAACAAGCTATAAAAGTAGGGGCGAAAATAATATCTATAAGCTCTGGCGGAAAGTTAGAAGAATTGTCTAACAAGCACAGTGTACCGCACATAAAAATACCCACTGGTTATCCTCCGAGGTATGCTCTTGGATTTATGCTCAATGCTTGTTTATGGCTTTTTGGAAAAGAAGAAGAAATATTAGACTTAAAAGAAGATCTAAAAGCTTCAAGCTCTCGTTATGAGGAAATTTCAAAAGATATCGCAAAAAGCTTGTTTGGATATGTGCCTATAATATATGGAACACCGCTTATGGAAGCGGCCGCTTACAGGTTTAAAACCCAAATAAACGAAAATTCAAAAACACCAGCTTACAACGCATATATACCAGAGATGCACCACAACGAACTTGTAGGCTATACAAACCCAGACATAAACCAATACCTCAGATTTGCGATAGTAGCAGACAAAAAAGAGCACCCAAGAGTAAATCTAAGAGTAAATATGACAATAGACATTTTAAAAGACAAGGGCTTTAACCCAATACTCATATCTGAAGAAGGAAACTCCTACATTTCAAGGCTTTTAAAAAACATATACATAGGAGATTTTGCCAGCTATCATTTGGCAAACATGTACGGCTACGACCCGTTGCCTGTAGATATAATAACCTATGTAAAAAAGAGACTTCAAGATGGATAGGATAAGGTTTGCGGAATCACCTTTTGAAGGGCATCCAGACAAGCTTGCAGACATCATATCCGATGAAATATTAGACGAGTTCATGAGAAAAGACCCGTTTTCTAGGGTCTCAATAAACGTTTTGCTTAGCTCCAACATTGTATTTATAGCAGGGGAAGTCTCTTCCTCTGCATACGTAGATTTACAGATGGTATCAAAAAAAGCTATAAAAGAAGTGGGATATACAAAACCAGAGTATGGTTTTGACGGAGATTTGATAGGCGTTATAAGCTCTATAAACGAGCAAAGCCCAGAGATAGCCCTTTGTATAGCATCAGAAGGAGCAGGCGATAGTGCCATAGTTGTGGGTTATGCCACCGATGAAACGGAAAGCTTTTTACCAGCCCCCATTTACTTTGCTCATAAAATCTCAAAAACCACATCAGATTTTAGAAAAAAAGGTATAATGCCCTTTTTAAGACCTGACGGTAAAACGATAGTAGGTATCAAATACGAAGATCAAAACAAATTTTACATAGATTCTATAAATATGTTTGTACAGCATGATCCAGATATAAGCCTACACCATTTAAGAGAACTCATCTTCGAAGACATCATTAAAAAGCATATACCCAATGAGCTTTTAAGAAAAGAAACCAAAATAAAGATAAACCCAGCCGGTAGGTTTATCATAGGTGGGCCTGTGGCAGATACGGGTATCACTGGAAGAAAAATTGTATCTGATGCTTACGGTGATATTTCTTTCTCAGGAGGAAGCGCTTTTTCTGGCAAAGACCCTACAAAAACAGACAGAGCTGCCTCTTATATGGCGAGGTATATAGCAAAACACATAGTGGCAGCTGGTTGGGCTAAAAAAGTCCTCATACAGATAGCTTATGCTTTTGGTGTAAAAGAATCCATAGGTTTTGACATAGAGACCTTTGGCACTGAAACAAAACCAGTAGACCTTATAAAATCTAGAATAAGAGAAGTTTTTAGCTTGTATCCAAAGGATATTATAGAAACCTTAGACCTTAGAAAGCCTATATACAAAAAAACTGCTTGCTATGGGCACTTTGGCAAAGAAGGTCTTTCATGGGAAAAGCTTGATAAACTAGAGTATTTTTCTTGATATGAAAATAAATTTTATAAATTTAGGATGTCCAAAAAACCTTGTAGATTCAGAAAATATAATGGGTTTTTTCAAAAAAGAAAACATAAGCTCTTATCACAAGGCTGACACCGTTGTTATAAACACATGTGGATTCATAGAACAAGCCAAAAGAGAATCCATAGAAGAGATACTAAAAGCCATAAACGATGGTAAAAAAGTGCTTGTAACAGGGTGCCTTGTGTACAGATACAAAGAAGAGCTTCAAAAAGAGATACCAGAAGCTCTATTTTTTGAAAATATAAAAGATTTAGAAGGTATTGAGCTTTTACAAACATCCAAAAGACAAATTACCACCAAGCATTATGCTTACCTTAAGATAGCCGAAGGCTGCAACAGAAAATGTTCTTTTTGCGCTATACCCAATATAAGAGGTAACCATAGGTCAAAATCCATAGAAGAGCTTGTAAAAGAGGCAACATATTTAAAAGAAAAGGGTGTAAAAGAACTTGTCATAGTATCTCAAGACACCCTTTACTATCAAGAGGATAACTCTTTTAAAAGCATAATAAAACTATTAGAAGCCCTTGAAAAGCTTGATTTTCCTTGGATAAGGCTCATGTATCTGTATCCAAACAGCATAAGTAAAGACCTTATAGATTATATAGACAACTCAAAAAGCGTATTGCCTTATTTTGATATACCACTTCAGCATATATCTGATAATGTTTTAAAAAACATGAGAAGAGGATATACAAAAAAAGATGTTTTTAGGCTTTTAGAACAAATAAACGCTATGAAGCATAAAAAACCTATACTAAGAAGCTCTTTTATAGTGGGCTATCCAACGGAAGAACAAAAAGATTTTGAAGAGCTTTTAGATTTTATAAACCAAAAACATTTTCACTTTGTAGGGGTTTTTGAATACTCCCACGAAGAAGGCACATATGCTTATCAGTTTGAAGATAAAATACCAAAAGAAGAAAAACAAAGACGCTACAAAGAGGTGTTTAATCTGTCCCAAAATATATTGGAAGAAAAAAATAGCGCTTTGGTAGGGCAAGAGATAGATATACTTATAGAAAAAAAAGATAGAGCAAGAGCTTTCTTTCAAGCCCCAGAGATAGATGGTATAGCTATACTTGAAAGCCCAAGCCCTAAAACTGGTATTATTAAAAAAGCAAAAGTTATAGCAAGCATTGGTACTGATCTATTGGTAGATATATGATACTTTATATATTTAATATACTATTTTACCTTATGGCTTTTATAAGCTTTTTGATTTACATACTAAAAGCCAAAAACACAATAAAATACAGTCTAATTTTTATAATGCTTGGGAATTTGTTTTACCTTATAAAGCTTATTTTAAATGTAAAATCTGGGGTGGTTTTTAGCAACATAGATGCTATAGTGGCTTTTTCTGGTAACATCATAATGCTTTTTTACGGTATCCTTCTTACTAAGTTTAGAAATTTAGAAAACATAGGTTTTATTATATCTTTTATAGGGGCTTTGTTTAGCATGGCAAACCTAAGAAACGTATTTTTACATCAACAACCAAGCCTTTTAAACCCGATATTTTTAATACATATAATAAGCGCAGGGCTCTCTTACTCTTTCATCATGCTTGGAGGTATATTTTCTTTGTTAAAACTTATATCAGAAAAGCAGATAAAACAAAAAAAATTCTCAAAAACATACGTTCCTATATATACTTTAATATTTATAGAAAAGTTGTCCATAAATATGAGTTTTATATTTTTAACCATCACTATCCTTTTTGGTGTTATGTGGTCTTTTTATTACGATAAAAGCCTTTATTTAGATCCAAAGATTATGGTCATATCGTTTTTATGGTTTTATTATGCAATATTAGTACACACTTATATCTTTAAATCTTCAAAACCCACCACAATATCTGTCTTATCAGCTTTAGGAAGCACAATAACGGTTATATCTGTTATATTCATAAAACATAGTATAATAACAGGATGAGTAAAGCTTGGTCTGGAAGGTTTAAAGAAGATACATCAAAAGACGTAGAACTTTTTACAGAATCTATAAGCTTTGATAAAGCCTTAGCAATGTATGATCTAGAGCAAGATTTTGCACACTTAGAAGCTCTTTTAAAAGCAGGTGTAATATCAAAAGACGCTTACGAAAACATCAAAAACGGCCTAAAAAAGATAAAACAAGAGATAGAAAAAAACGAGTTTTATTTTGATATATCAAAAGAAGATATACATATGAATATAGAAAGTAGATTGTATGAACTCATAGGAGAAGATGCCAAAAAACTACATACCGGAAGATCAAGAAACGATCAAGTAAACACAGATTTAAGACTTTATTTGAAAGACCATATTTTAAAGATTTTTGAGCTTTTAAAAGCACTAAAACAACAGCTTGTCTTAAAAGCAAAAGAGTATGAAGATATTATAATACCAGGGTACACGCATCTACAAAGGGCTCAGCCGGTGTTGGTGGCTCATTATCTTCTTTCTTTCAAAGAGGCTTTTTTAAGAGATTCTCAAAGATTGATAGATGCTTACAGAAGGATAGATACTCTAACCCTTGGAAGCGGTGCTTTGGCAGGTGCAGATTTTCCACTAGATAGGTTTTTAGAAGCAAGTGTTTTGAACTTTTCTAAAATCTCAAGAAACTCAATGGATGCTGTAGCAGATAGAGATTTTGCCATAGAATACATGTTTTGCCTTAGTTCTATAGCGATGCATCTTTCCAGGATGGCAGAGGATTTTATTATATTTAACACAGAAGAGTTTAAGTTTATAGATTTACCAGACAGCCTTTGCACTGGAAGCTCCATCATGCCTCAGAAAAAAAACCCAGATGTTTTAGAGCTTATAAGAGGAAAAACTGGAAGAGTTTACGCAAACCTTATAAATCTTATGATAAACCTAAAAGGGCTTCCAATGACTTACAACAGGGACCTTCAAGAGGACAAAGAACCTATCTTCGATGCTACAAACACCATCTTAAACAGCTTGAAAATGATGATACTTATAGTAAAAGATCTAAAGTTTAGACAAAATATAGAAGCGGGAAACCTTCTTTTAGCCACAGATTTGGCAAACTATCTTGTAGAAAAAAATATACCCTTTAGAGAAGCTCATCACATAGTAGGAAATATCGTAGCTTACGCCATAGAACACCAAAAACCCTTAGAATCTCTAACCAAAGAAGAATTAAACAACTTCTCAAAGGCTTTTGACAAAGACGCAAAAGATATAATTTCTAAAGAATTGTCTATATCAAGAAAAAAAACTTACGGCAGCACAAACAAAGATTTTGTAAAAAAGCAGATAGATTTATCTTCTTTAGAAGAAAGCATAAACAAAAATTTGTAAAATTCCTATATTTAAAATATGATAAAAACTTATAGTATGGGGCTTACAATAGCTGAGGTGATGGTATCCATCGCCCTTTTAGCAATAGGGGTTATCACGTTTGCAGCGATGCAATCATTTTTTGCCAACGATACAAAAAATAGGTTTATATATGGATGTCTTACCGTAGCAGCTTCAAACGCTATAGCCATGTGTATGAGCGGGCAAACAATACCTTCTACGGTAAAATGTGGTGGTATACAAGTTAGTCTAAATATAAACCAATCTGGAAACGTTGTAAATGGAAATGGAACGTGTAGCCCACCCACAAGTGGCTGTAGCACAATAACATCTACAGCCTCTTACAACAATCTATCTTATAGCCAGATCGACAATGTTTGTCAGTTCTAAGTCTAAGGCTTTTACCATAACAGAGATGCTTGTAGCAATAGCTATGAGCGTTGTCCTTATGCTAGCACTGTTTGAACTATACGAATCTACTCAAAAGATTTTCTTTAACACAAACTCAATCTCAGGAGCAGAAGAAAACGCTTACAATGCCTATGTGGTGATGGGAAAGTTTTTTGACAAATGGGGAGTAGGTGTACCATCTAATACTTTAAGCCAGGGCAACTATCCACCACCAGCACCAAACTATGTATCTATATCTTCAGGAAGCTGTTCGTGGCAGACTTGTCCATGTGATAGCATAAGTTTTTACGGTAGTCTTTATGGTTTTGGTATGGTGCAAAATATAGACAGTAATTTCAATGCACATGTTATAAGTTGTAGACTTTCAAACACAACACCAAGTAAAAACACAGAATATTATTATTTAATAAGAGGTGGGAGCTTTTATTCTTCAAACTCTTCCAATATCTCACCTGATATATTTACAATAAACATATCTCCAAACAATGTATCTTGCATATCTACCACAGCTTCAAACGCCATAATATCTGGAGGTGTTATATACGATACTACTACAAGCCAAAATCTAAGTTTAAGCTCAGGAGATATATTGTACTCGGTGCCCTATCAAATAACGTTTTTTTGTCAGCCAAATCCAAGTGATAACAACAACAATTGGCTTTATTTACAAACTATAAATGAAGCCACTAGTACAACCAACACGCAGCCAATAGTTCCAGTCCAAAGCCTTAGCTTTAATGCATATCCGCAAGGCTGTATTGCTTCAAACTCATGTAATATGATAGAGGCTATCATAGGCGTAAATTCTCAAGCTAAAAATGCCTATGGAGATACTGCTTCTATAACATTTAGTTTTGATTTTTACAAGTAATAGGGGTATTTTTTATGAAAAAAGGTTATATACTTATAACCACAATGCTTGTTATGATAGTGCTTTTTGTAATAGGTATAGCAGGAGCTATGCTTGTATACTATGGCAATATGACATCTGGGGCTATGATAAACTATTCAAAAGCCTATTACAACGCCGATTATGGACTTCAACAAGTAGCTTACAACGTTATGAATGGCGCTTGTAATTGCGCTAACAACGGTTGTGGTATATCTCAAACACTTCCAACTGGCGGAACAGTGCAAGTGATAACACAATCAGATAATAACAACAGAACTTGTTTTATAGAGTCTATAGGCACAGGGCAAACAGGAGGAGAAGTAGTAAGAGCAATCACGGTATCAACAGGGGGGTCAAACTGGGGAGCTCTGGGAGTGATAAGCGGCTATATGCAGATTTATGGATCAGCTTCTATAAACGGCTGCGATACTCAAAATAGTTGTCAAGCAACAGGAATATTGTATGGCAGCAATGCAAGTTTAAGTGGATTCAATACTTACACTTGTCAACATGTTCCAAATAACCCAAAAGGTGTTTATGGTAATCCAGCGGTTAATTTAACTCAAGCTTCTGATATAGCACAACTTATTACCCACTACCAAAGCTTAAGCGCTGTTCAACAAGCAATTCAAAACAAGGTTTGTTCAGCTTTTAACGTTAGTTCAAACAACGATGGAAGCTGTGCTACTCCATCTATTTCCCCTCCTACATCAGCTTGTTCTTGTCCCGGTGGTGCTGTTATATCATTATCAGGAATTCAATGCATTGTTAACAGCAATTATCTCTCATCCTCATGCTCTTCATACTACATAAATGGTGATTTAAATCAAAATAGCGGTAATTTCACATCAAACGCTGATATATATGTAACAGGTACATTAAATATAAACTATAGTTTTTCAGCAAATAACATATATGTATCAAATGGCTTGAATATAAACACCGGAAGCGGCCTCACAGCAAATGGAAATGTATATGTGACAAATGGTAGTCTTGCCGTAGACAGCGGTTCTAATTTTTCAGCAAACAACGTATATATATCAGGATCTTTTTATATAAACAGTGGAGGTAACACAGCCACTATGAATAGCAATACGTATTACATAGGTCAAACATTGTATATAAATGGTGATGCTACCTTACAGACAGGCAAAAACAACATATTTTATTCAAACGGTATAACTGTAAATACCGGAGGCGAAATAGAAGGTGGTGGACTTTTCGATGCATTTGGTTCTAATGGTCTTGCTATAAATATGACTGGAAATAATACAATAGGCACACAAACAAACCCTGTAACTTTTATCGCAAATACAGCAACTCTTAATATGCATGGGACACCATCAATATACGGTCTTCTTTTCTTTAACAATATGCAAAATCTTAATTTAGGCAATTCAAGCATAAACGGTGCTCTTTATGCAAACAACGTAAGCAATTTTAACGGCGGTAATGCTTCTATCAACTTTAACTACTCCGTCCTTAGCCAAATAGCATCAAATTACTCCAATTTATTTAACCCAGTTAATTGCTATAGCAATGGGAAGCAGCAGGTTATGCTGAATGCTGTTACTTTATACTAAAAGCATTGAAAACTTTAGGATAAGGCATATATTTATACCTCGGAGGTAAAAGTGTATGTTTAGAGCTATGTGGACATCGGCGGCTGGTATGACAGCTCAACAACAAAACCTTGATATTATATCAAACAATATGGCAAATGTAAATACGGTAGGCTATAAACAGCTTCAGCCTGTATTTGACGATCTTATATACCAAACTGTAAAAGATCCTGGTATGCAAACATCCCAAAACTCACAAAACCCCATAGGATATCAACTTGGGCTTGGTGCTTACATAGATGGTACCTACGGTATATTTACCCAAGGAAACGTCCAGCAAACTGGTAATCCTCTTGATGTGGCTATACAAGGAAACGGGTTTTTCCAAGTGGCTATGCCAGATGGTACTATAGCCTATACAAGAAATGGACAATTTCAATTAGATGCCAATGGAGATTTGGTAACGGCTGATGGATACCTTATTCAGCCTCAAATTACGGTACCTCCAAACGCAACATCTGTCAACATAGGTCCGGATGGTACGGTGGCTGTTACGATACCGGGACAGCAAGGGGTCCAAACTGTAGGGCAACTTCAAATGGCAAATTTTGTAAATCCAGCCGGTTTAAAGCGTATAGGCAACAACCTGTTTGAACAAACTCAAGCTTCAGGTAACCCAATAGTATCAAACCCAGGCACTCAAGGACTTGGTACTCTTTTATCAGGTTATACAGAAGCTTCAAATGTAAACATAGTAAACGAAATGGTAAATCTCATCATAGCAGAAAGAGCTTACCAATTTAACTCAAAAGGTATAAATGCAGCGGAGAGTATGCTTTCTACTGCGGCAAACCTATACACGGGTTAATGAAAAAAACCTTTTATAGTATTTTTGTTTTTTTGCTTTTTTTATCGTTTTGCGGCTTTTCAGAAAATATAACATTTAGCCAAAAATATATTGAAAATCTTGTTAAAAGCCAAATAAAAAAAGAGTACCATGATAACGTAAAAGTAGATTCGGTAAACTGCTTTGTATATAAGCCCTTTGAAGTAGACTCAAAAGATATATCTGTAAATCTTAGAGTACCACCCCTTAGCCCGGTGGCTTACGCTACGATAAACATAAACTCAAACCACATACTTCAAAGAACCTACAACGCCATAGCCTATATAGAATGGAAAGTGCCTGTTGTAGTGGCAAAAAAACTCATCACCAGAGGACAGATTGTTACAAAAGACGACATCAAAAGCGCCGTAAAATATATTAGGTTTGTACCTCAAAACTTAGCAGTATCCAAAAAACAGGTTATAGGAGCAACGGCGCTGCAAAATATAGGCATAGGAGAGCCCATAAGAACTTCTATGATAAGTATGGTGCCTATTATACGGTACGGAGATATAGTAAGAGTGATATACGACAACGGCTATATAAAAATCACCACAAAGGCAAAAGCAGTGCAAAACGGATACCTTGGCAAATTTGTAAGACTTCAACCTCTTGATAGCCCAAAAACTTTTATTGTCGGCAAAGTTATAGACAAAGATACTGTCCTTATAAGCCCAAATTCATATTAATTTCATATAAAAATGGTAGAATTAAATAAGATGGATAGTAGTATAAGTAAACTGGATAAGACTTTCTGGAAAGATTTCTGGCATATATTAAAACCCTATTGGCTTCATTCGGAAGAAAAGAGGAAAGCTTGGCTTTTGTTTTTTGTGATAATTTTTTTAAATCTTTTCCAAGTATTTTTAAATGTACTTTTTACAAAATGGTATAAAGTTTTCTACGATGCATTGCAGCACTTTGATGAAAAAGGCTTTTGGAAAGCGCTTTTAGAGTTTAGCATACTTGCAACGCTTTTTATAGTATCAGCAGTCTACGCTACATACCTTCAGCAGATGCTTCAGATAAAATGGAGAGCTTGGCTCACATCACACTACATAAACAAATGGGTAAGCAATAAAAAGTTTTACCACATGCAAGTGATAGAACAAAATACCGATAACCCAGACCAGCGTATAGCAGATGACGTAAATGCCTTTATAAGTCAAAGCTTAGGCCTATTTTTGGGGCTAATGAGCTCTGTGGTAACGTTTTTCTCATTTGTTGGAATGCTTTGGATTATATCTGGTCCTATAAGTTTTAATGCTTTTCATATTAAAATCACAATACCAGCTTATATGGTTTGGGCAGCGATTATATACGCAGTGGCAGGCACATACATTACCGCCAAAATCGGTAAACCCCTAGTGAAATTAAACTTTGACCAGCAAATGTTTGAAGCAAACTTTAGATTTGCTTTGATAAGAATAAGAGAAAATTCAGAATCCGTAGCTCTTTTAAACGCAGAAGAAAAAGAGCATCAAAACCTCATGGATACGTTTAGATACGTATTTCAAAACTACTGGCAAATCATGGTAAGGCAAAAGATGCTTGGATGGTTTACATCTGGATACAATCAAATAGCCATAATATTCCCAATACTCGTAGCAGCTCCAAGGTTTTTTGCTAAAAAAATACAACTTGGTGACGTGATGCAGATAGCTAGCGCTTTTGGTCAAGTGCAATCGTCTTTATCTTTTATAGTAAACTCTTACGCTTCAATAGCCGCTTGGTACTCTGTGGTAGACAGGCTTAGGACTTTTGAGAAAAACATAAAAGCTATAGAAAATTCTCAGCGTCAAAGCAAGATAACTATTTTACCAAGCCAAGATGGACTGACAATAGAACACTTAAGTATAAAGATACCTTACTCCGAAAAGTTTATCGTAAAAAATCTAAACCTCAACATAGATAAAAAAGAACACACCATCATCATGGGCCCATCGGGTGTAGGTAAATCAACCCTAATAAGAGCTATAGCAGGCATTTGGCCCTTTGGAGAAGGAACCATAAAACTACCACAAAACCATATGTTTTTACCGCAAAAACCTTATTTTCCATATGGGAGTCTAAGGGAGATACTTTTATACCCATCTACAGATGGCAAAGCCGTAACGAACGAGTATTTGGAAGAACTTTTAAACATGGTAGGTCTTTCTTACCTTTCAAAGGATTTAAACACAAAAAATCTATGGTCTCAGCTGCTTTCTCCGGGTGAACAACAAAGTCTCAACATAGCAAGGGTGTTGCTTCATTCACCAGATTGGCTTTTTATGGACGAATCCACAAGTGCCTTAAACGAAGAAAAAGAATTTCATCTTTACAATCTTATTTTAGAAAAGCTTGAAAACCTAACTATCGTAAGTGTAGCCCACAGAAAATCTTTAGAAGTCTTTCATGAGAAAAAACTTATCCTAAAAGAAGATTCAAGCTACGAGATAGTAAAAGTAAACAAAGTATCAGGCTAAAGTTTTTTTATGATTTTAAACTCCGGGGGAGGGGCTCGAACCCCCAACCTGGTGGTTAACAGCCACCCGCTCTGCCGGTTGAGCTACCCCAGATAATATATAGATTTTAACATAAAATAAAAATTTTTGCAAGAGTTTGTATAAGTTAGCTACATCGTGAACACATACCTACAAAAAAATTATAACACATTATCATAGGACCACCTCAGAATTCTTTATACCATTGCCATAAACCGTGGCATACTTGTAAGCTACTTCAGCAGGTGTTCTATAACCTAATGAATAATGAGGTCTTACAAAGTTATATTTTTCTATGTACTTCTTCAAAAGGCTATTTAGATGATCTATTGTATAATCTATCCCTTCTATAAACCATAACTCTTCTTCTATTGTTCTTATTACCCGTTCAACATTACCATTGGTCT
>Ga0078972_1003595_pt1 | contig 45771 bp, 49 predicted proteins | sample YelNatPaOPGAMG01_FD_67568 | JGI IMG/M metagenome (GOLD analysis project Ga0078972, IMG submission 67568) | Hot spring thermophilic microbial communities from Obsidian Pool, Yellowstone National Park, USA - OP-RAMG-01 (SPADES assembly) (version 2) | ecosystem: Environmental > Aquatic > Thermal...
AAGGTATAAGAGACCCTATAAAATCTACCATACTTGTTTTAGAGTCCATTAAAGAAAATGAAAATTCTGAATATGTAATAATGGTAAGTTGTGATTTGGTTGCTATTCCTTCTATTTTTAAAAATGCAGTTATAGAAAAAGTTAAAAAATTTTTACCGGATGTAGAGAATAAAATAATAATAAATGCAACTCATACACATACAGCACCTGAACCAGGAGGAGATTTATTCAGAGGAAAAGATAGAAATACAATTGAAGGATGTTATGGAATAGAATTACCTGTTATGGAACCGATAGAATATATAAATTTTGCTTCAGAAAAAATAGCAGAAGGAATAAAAAAGGCATGGGAGAAAAGAAAAGAAGGGGGAATAGGTTATGGACTTGGATTTGCAGTTGTTGGACATAATAGAAGGATTTCCTATTATGATGGACATTCTCAAATGTATGGCAAAACAGATGACCCAAATTTCAGTCATGTTGAGGGATATGAAGACCATTCAATAAATTTAATGGCAACCTATGATAAAAATAAAAATTTAACAGGTATGATTGTAAATATTGCATGTCCATCCCAGGTAAGTGAAGGTGAATTTTTAGTAAGTGCTGATTTCTGGCATGAGATAAGAGAAGAGTTAAGAAAAAGATTTGGGAATAATATTTATATTCTTGCTCAGTGCAGTTCAGCAGGAGACCAGTCACCCCATATACTTATCAATAGAAAAGCAGAAGAAAGAATGTGGAATTTATCGGGAAGAAATCAAAGACAGGAAATTGCAGTAAGAGTTGCCAATGGTATAGAGGAAATTTTGCCGTTTATAGAAAAGGAAATAAATTATAATCCTGTGTTCTCTCATATATGTAGAAAAGTTTCCCTTACAAGATATAAAATTTCAGAAGAAGAACTTGATTTTTGTTTAAAGGAGGCGGAGAAACATTATAAAGAATATGAAAGGTTGAAAAAAGAAATTGAAGAAAATCCAGAGAAAAAGAAAGAAAATAGATGGTATGTAGGAATTACTTTCAATTATAGAAGAAATCAGTGGTTTTTAAGTGTTAAGGATAGATTTGAAATTCAAAAAGTAAATCCAAAAATAGAAATTGAAATCCATGTTTTAAGAATTGGAGATATTGTTTTTGCTACAAATCCTTTTGAATGTTATCTTGATTATGGAATGAGAATTAAAGCAAGAAGTAAAGCAATTCAGACATTTGTTGTTCAACTTACTGGTAGCGGGACATATCTTCCAGCAGAAAGGTCTGTAAAAGGAGGAAGTTACGGAGCAATTGCTTCTTCATGTGTTGTTGGGCCTGAAGGCGGAAAAGAACTTGTTGAAGAAACTTTAAAGTGTATTGATGAATTATTTAAATGATTTTTCCCATTCAAGAAGAAATTTTTTGAAATCTTTTCCCAGTTTATAATTTCCTGTTTTTCCATTTTTGTAAATTACTCTATGGCATGGTATTGATACTGGATATTGATTTTCTTTAAGAAGTGTTGCGATGTATCTTGTTTTTTCTTGCATTTTTAATTCTCTACTTATCTCACTGTAACTTTTTGTTTCTCCAATCGGAATTTTCAATAAAATTTGCCACAATTTTTTCTTTATGTTATCCTTATTTTTCATTTTTACTTTGCATTGTTTTTAAAAATATTATAAAATTTAAAAATAAAATGGAAAAGATTTTGAATTCAATAAAATTGAATGAGCAGGGTTTGATTGTGAGTGTTGTTCAGGATATGGATGGAAATGTTTTGATGGTTGCATATATGAATAGAGAAGCAATTGAAAAAACATTAAAAACAGGTAAAATGCATTATTACAGTAGAAGTAGAAAAAAATTATGGTTAAAAGGAGAAGAATCTGGAAACTTTCAATTTGTTAAAGAAATATATATTGATTGTGATGGAGATGTATTACTTTTTAAAGTTGAACAAAAAGGTGGTGCATGTCATGAAGGATATTATACCTGCTTTTTCAGAAAATTTGAGAATAATGAATTTAAAATTGTGGGTAAAAAGAGTTTTGAACCAAAAGAGGTGTATAAATGAAAACACAATTTTACATTAAGTTCGCTATTATTATTGCGGTTATAGGTTTTTGTTTTTATTTATTTTATCCACCAGAAAAAAAATTAAAAAAGGGGCTTGATTTACAGGGAGGGATTCATGTAGTTTTTGAAGTTGAAAAAGAAGGGGTTGAAGAAAAATCCCTTTCTGATTTAACTGATAGGGCGCTTGAAATTATACGAAATAGAATAGATGCACTTGGAGTAACAGAGCCAGTAATCCAGAAGGAAGGGTTGGATAGAATAATAGTTGACCTACCAGGTGTAAAAGATCCGGAAAAGGCGATTGAAATAATAGGGAAAACTGCTTTACTTGAATTTAAACTTGTTATAGATGATGAGAATCTTTTAAGGCAGGCATTAAATGGTAATGTTCCTGAAGGTTTTGAATTATTATATTTAAAGGAAAAAGATGAGAGAGGGATTTACAGAGAAACACAGCCATTATTATTAAAGAAAGAACCTGAATTAACCGGTAAATATATAGTAGATGCTTATGTTGGTTATGATAGAACTGGTTTTCCTGATGTAAATTTAGTTCTTGATAAAGAGGGAGCAAAAATTTTTGAAGAAGTAACAGGGAAAAATATAGGAAAGCGGCTTGCAATTGTTCTTGATGGTGTTATAAAAAGTGCTCCTCAAATAAGAGAAAGAATTCCAGAAGGTAAAGCAGTCATAACAGGGAAATTTAATATGGAAGAAGCGAGAGAACTTGCTCTTGTTTTAAGGTCAGGAGCTTTGCCTGCGAAGATGAATATTATTTATCAGGAAGTAATTGGACCTACCCTTGGAAAGGAATATATACAGAAAGGATTTAAAGCGTCAATTTATGGAGCAATAATAGTGGTAATATTTATGATGGTCTATTATCTTCATTTTGGTCTTCTTGCTGATTTTGCTCTTGCTCTTAATATTTTAATTTTGCTTGGAATAATGGCTGGAATAAAAGGAGTTTTGACCTTACCTGGTATTGCTGGAATTGCCTTAACATGTGGTATGGCAGTTGATGCAAATGTCTTGATTTTTGAAAGAATAAGAGAAGAATTAAGAGCAGGAAAATCACCAAAAGCAAGTGTAGATGCAGGTTATCATAGAGCATGGGCAGCAATAATTGATTCAAATATAACCACTTTAATTACAGGACTTGTTCTTTTTATACTTGGAGAAGGTTCAATAAAAGGTTTTGGTTTAACGTTGAGTATAGGAATTATAGCAAATTTATTTACAGCAGTTTATGTTACAAAAGCAATAGTTGACTGGGTAATAATAAATAGAAAAATAGAAAAACTGAGGATATAAAAATGGAAATTATAAAAAATCCAAATTTTGATTTTATGGGAAAAAGAAAGATATGCTATATTTTTTCAAGTTTAATAATAATTGCTGGTTTAATTATGCTTTTTATAAGAGGAGAAAAAAATTTTGGGGTTGATTTTGTAGGAGGTGATTTAATTAATATTGAATTTTCTCAAAAAGTGGATGTGGTTAATTTAAGAAATGTTATTGGAGAAGCAAAAATTGGTTCATTTACAGTTCAGGAACTTGGAACAGAAGGTAAAAATTTTATAATTAGATTGCCACAGAAAAAAGGTGATATTGTAATAGAAAAGTTGAAGGAAAAATTTGGTGATTCATTTACAATAAAAGGAAAATCAATTATTTCTCCCTCAATGAGTATAAGTTTAAGAAAAAAAGCAATAAAGGCATTTTTAATTGGGCTAATAGGAATTTTAATATACCTTACTTTTAGATTTGAATTCAAATTTGCTGTTGGTGCAACAATTGCTGTTTTTCATGATATTCTTATAGTTCTCTCAATTCTGGCATTAACTGGAAAACAGATTGATGGAATGGTTATTGCAGCATTACTTACAATTGCAGGTTATTCAGTAAATGATACAGTGATAATATTTGACAGGATAAGAGAGAATATAAGAAAAACCAGAAGCACAGATTATACAGGAATTTTTAATAAAAGTATAAATGAGACATTAAGTAGAACCATTTTAACTGTATTAACCACCCTGTTTGTGGTTATAACTATTTTTCTTTTTGGAGGAGAGACATTACATACATTTTCTTTCTGTCTTTTGATAGGGTTTATTTTTGGAACATATTCTTCCGTTTATATTGCCTCTGCTATTGTTATTGACTGGGTAAAAAAAAGTTCTTCCCGGCTTAAATTATGAAAATTATAAGTGGTATCTACAAAGGTAGAAAATTAAAATTTATTAAGGATAAAGAAATTAGACCAACAAAGGATATTGTTAGAGAAGCGATTTTTGATACTTTGAGAGAATGGATAGTTAATAAAAAAGTTCTTGAAATATTTGCAGGAAGTGGAATACTTGGAATGGAAGCAATAAGTCATGGAGCAAAAAAAATTACATTTATTGAAAAGGACAAAAAGTGTATTAAAGTGATAAAAGAAAATATTGAAAATCTGGGTGTTGAGAAATACTGTGAGTTAATAAAAGGTGATTGTGAATATGAGATAGAAAAACTTGAAAATATGAAATTTGATTTGATTATTGGAGATCCGCCTTATGAATTTCCTATTTCAAAACTTGAAAGGATTATGCAGAAAATAATTGAATTAAATATACTGAAAAAAAGAGGAATTATGGTAATAGAGCATCAGTTTAAAAGAGAATTACCGTTTGTTGAAGGTTTAGAAATTATAAAGAAGAGAAAATATGGAAGGGCATGTTTAACTTATTTCAGGAGGATTAAATGAAAAAAATAGGCGTCTATCCAGGTACTTTTGACCCGATAACTTATGGACACATAGATGTTGTTGAGAGGAGTTTGAAAATTGTTGATGGGGTTATAATTGCTGTTAGTGGATATCCAAGAAAAGATTTTCTTTTTACAGTTGAAGAAAGAATTCAGTTGATTGAAGAAATTTTTAAAGATAACAGTTCAGTGAAAGTTGAAAGTTTTGATGGTCTTTTTGTAGATTATTTAAAAGAGAAAAAAATTAATATAGTTATAAGAGGGCTCAGAGCAATAAGTGATTTTGATTATGAATTTCAGATGGTTCTGATTAATAGAAAATTGAATAAAGATTTAGAAACAATATTTTTAATGCCAAGAGAAGAGTATTTTTATATAAGTTCTTCAATTGTAAAAGAAATAGCAAAACTCGGTGGCAGTGTATCCTGTTTTGTTCCGAAAAATGTTGAAATTGCATTGAAGAAAAAATTTAAAGGAGGATAAAATGCCAAATCCAAAAAGAAAACATTCAAAAAGTAGAACAGGTAAGAGAAGAAGCAGTAAAAAGGTTAGAAGTGTTTCACTGGCTAAATGTCCTAATTGTGGTGCGATAAAATTACCTCATTTTGTATGTAAAGTTTGCGGATATTATAAAGGTGTTCAGGTTATTAAAGTAGAAACACCAAAATGAGACAGATAAATATTGCCCTTGATGCTATGGGTGGTGATAATGCTCCTTTATCACCTGTTAAAAGTTGCGAATTTATAAAGGAAGAAAATTTAAAAATTTATCTTTTGGGTAAAGAGGAAAAGATAAGACAGTTCTTAAAAAAAAATTCTGAAAAGATTGAAATTATTGATTGTCCAGATTATGTTGAAATGGATGAAAAGGTTACCTCTTCTCTTTTAAAAAGAAATACAAGCATGAAGATGGTAATTCAAATGCAAAAAGATGGCAGGGCTGATGTTTCTCTCAGTGCTGGAAATACCGCTGCTTTTGTTGCATTTGCTATTTCAGAACTGGGTATGATAAAAGGTATTGAAAGACCATCAATTGCCGTTTTATTTCCTAATATTACAGGAGGAGTCACTATTTTTATGGATGCAGGAGCAAATGTTAGTCCAAAACCCTTACATTTATTTCAGTCAGCAATGATGGGTTCTTTATATTCAAAAATTGTATTTAAAATAGATAAACCAAAAGTTGCACTTTTGAACGTTGGAGAGGAGGAAACAAAGGGTGATGAATTGAGAAAGCAGGCATATAAACTTTTGAAGGAAAATTCAGAGATTAATTTTATAGGTAATATAGAGGGGCATGAAATATTTACAGGTAAAGCAGATGTAATTGTAACTGATGGGTTCACAGGAAATATAGTTTTGAAAACATCTGAAGGTATAACAAGGTCATTCAGAACTATTTTAATGAAGGAAATTATGAAAAACTTATCAGGGAAAATAGGGTTATTTTTAATGAGTAAAAATTTAAGGGATTTTGCAAGGAAAGCGGATTATGCAGAATATGGAGGTGGAGTACTTCTTGGAGTTAATGGAAATATTATTATAAGTCACGGAAGGAGTTCTCCGAGAGCAATTTATAGTGCAATTAAACTTGGAGAAAAAATTGTTATTTCAAAATTACTTGAAGAAATGAAAGGGATGAAATGGGAGTTGCAATAATTGGCACCGGGTCATATCTTCCTGAATTAAAATTAACAAATAAAGATATGGAGATGATGGTGGATACAAGTGATGAGTGGATAATTACAAGAACTGGTATTAAAGAAAGAAGAATATGTCCAAAAGGAAAAGGTTCTTCAGATTTAGGTTATGAAGCATCAATAAGAGCAATTGAAGATGCAAAAATAAAAAAAGAAGAAATTGAGTTCATTATCTGTGCGACAATAACGCCTGATATGCATTTTCCTTCAACTGCCTGTCTTATTCAGAAAAAACTTGGTCTTGAAAATATACCTTCTTTTGATTTTCAGGCAGCATGTTCTGGATTTATTTATGGAATTGAAATTGCAAAAGGTTTAATAGAAGGATGTGGTTATAAAAAAGGACTTGTGATAGCATCAGAATGTATGAGCAGATTGACTGATTATACAGATAGAAGTACCTGTGTTTTACTCGGAGATGGTTCAGGAGCAGCGGTTGTTAGTAAAACAGAAGAAGAAGGAATAATTGATTCATATCTTGCTTCAAATGGCAAATACGAAGACCTTCTTTTTACGCCAGCAGGGGGTTCTTTAATTCCATCAAGTTTTGAAACAATTGAAAAAAGAGAAAATTTTATGAAAATGGAAGGTTCCACTCTTTTTAAAATTGCTATATATTCAATGACAGAGGCGGTTGAAAAAATTCTGGATAGAAATAATTTAAAAAAGGAAGATGTATCAATTGTTATTCCTCATCAGGCAAATTTTAGAATTATAGCAGGTGTTGCTAAAAATCTTGAAATTCCACTTGAGAAATTTTTTATTAATATTGAAAAATATGGGAATATGTCCGCCTCATGTGTTCCAATTGCTCTTGATGAAGCGGCAAAAGAAGGAAGAATAAAAAAAGGAGATCTGGTAGTTACTGTTGCATTTGGTGCAGGACTTACATGGGCATCAAATTTAATAAGGTGGGTTAAATGAAGATAGGTATTGTTTTTCCGGGACAGGCATCTCAATATATAGGAATGGGAAAAGAAATTCTGGAGGAAGATAATAGATATAAAGAAATACTTGAAATTGGCGAAAGAATAACAAATTTACCTATTATGGAAAAAATATTTAATGGTCCTATAGAAGAACTTACAAGAACATTATACTGTCAGCCATCTGTTTTTGGGGTAAGTTTAATATGCTGGAATTATTTTAAGGATAAGACGGGAATAACTCCTTTCTGTTTTGCAGGACATAGTTTAGGTGAATACACTGCTTTATGTGCGGCTGGTGTTTTTTCTATTGAAGAAGGTTTTTATCTTGTTAAGAAAAGAGCAGAAATAATGGATGAAGTTTCTAAAAAAGTTAATGGTTCATTACTTGCAATTTTAGGTATTTCTTTGAAAGAAGTGGAGGAGATTATTAAAAATTTTAAGGACATTGAAGTTTCCAATATAAATTCCTATACTCAAATTGTTGTTGGAGGGAACAAAGATGAACTTGAGAAACTTGAAAGATATTTAAAGGATAAGAGAATAAAAGGAATTTTTCTGAAAGTTAGTGGTCCATTCCATACAAAATTTATGAAAGAGGCATCTGAAAAAATGGAAAAAGAATTGGAGAAGATAAATTTTAATGACGCTATGGTTCCCGTATATCTTAATTTTTCAGCAAAGAAAACCACTGATAAGGAAGAGATAAAATATGAACTTTTGAAACAACTTTACAGTCCAGTAAGATGGGTTGAAATAATTGAAAATATTGCAAATGATGGAGTTGATTGTTTTGTTGAAATAGGACCTAAAAATGTTTTAAAAAAATTAATTGAGTCAATAGTTAAAGAAATTCCGGTTTTTAATATTGAAAATCCCGAAACATTTAAAGAATTTCATTCTTTTTTCACAGGAGGAGAAAATGTTTAAGGATAAAGTTGTTTTGATAACAGGAGCGTTTGGAGGAATTGGAAAATCTCTTGCAAAAAAGTTTGGTGAGGATAGTGCAAAACTTGTTCTCTGGGATATTTTCATAGATGAAGAGTTTGAAAGGTCTTTAAATGGAAAAGGAATAGAAACGATTTCAAAAAGAATAGATATAACAAAAGAACAGGAGATAGAACAGGGTTGTAAAGAAATTCTTGATAAGTGGACAAGGGTGGATGTCCTTATAAATAATGCAGGTATTACAAGAGATAAAATTATTTTCAGGATGAGCGAAAATGACTGGGATGATGTTTTAAATGTAAACTTGAAAGGTGCCTTTTTATGTAGTAAAATAATAGGTCAAATTATGTTTAAGCAAAGGAGTGGAAAAATAGTGAATATAGCATCAATTATAGGAGAAATTGGGAATATAGGGCAGGCAAATTATTCTGCTTCAAAAGCAGGACTTATTTCATTAACAAAAACATGTGCTAAAGAATTTGCAAGAGCAGGGATAAATGTTAATGCGGTTGCTCCAGGATATATAATTACTAAAATGACAGAAAATTTACCCGAAAAGGTAAAAGAAGAAATGTTAAAATCAATACCTCTTGGAAGATTTGGAAAACCAGAAGAAGTAGCAGAACTTGTATATTTTCTTGCATCAGAAAAAGCAAATTATATAACAGGACAGGTTTTTAGAATAGATGGTGGACTTGTAATGTAAAGGTTATATAAAAACAAATAAAAAAAGGAGGTAAGTATGAATAGAGAAGAAATAGCAAAAACTATAAAGGAGATTATAGTTGAAAAGTTAGGAGTTAGCCCTTCAGAAGTTACTGAAGAAGCAGCATTTGTGGAAGACCTTGGAGCGGATTCTCTTGATACTGTTGAACTTGTTATGGATTTTGAGGAAAAATTTGGACTTGAGATTCCCGATGAAGATGCAGAAAAAATAAAAACAGTAAAAGATGCAATTGATTACATAGAAAAGAAAAAAGCACAATGAAAAGAGTAGTTGTTACCGGAGTTGGTCTTGTTACACCTGTTGGAAATGATACTAAAACCACCTGGGAAAATCTTTTAAAAGGAGTTTCTGGAGTTGATAAAATTTCCTCCTTTGATGTTTCTTCCTATGATACAAAGATAGGTGCAGAAGTCAAAAATTTTAATCTTGAAAATGTTCATCCAAAAGAAAAAAGAAAAATGGATACTTTTGTTCAGTTTGCTATCAAAGCAACCGATGAAGCAATTAAGGATAGTGGAATTGAATTTACAGATGAAGAAAAAGAAAAAGTAGGAGTTATAGTTGGAGCAGGAATAGGTGGATTAAGAGTAATTGAACAGCAACATAAAATTTTACTTGAAAATGGTCCTAACAGGGTATCTCCTTTTCTAATCCCCATGTTAATTCCAGATATAGCATCAGGTCATATAGCAATTCTTTATGGTTTTAAAGGAGTAAATTTTTGCACCGTAAGTGCTTGTGCTTCAGGAGCCCATGCCCTTGCAATTTCTTTAAATCTAATAAGAAGAGGAATTTGTGATATTATAATTGCTGGAGGAACTGAATCATGTATTACACCACTTGGGCTCGCAGGTTTCTGCTCAATGAAAGCACTCTCTACAAGAAATGAACAGCCAGAAAAAGCATCAAGACCATTTGATAAAGAAAGGGATGGTTTTGTAATGGGTGAAGGAGCAGGAATAGTTATACTTGAATCACTTGAACATGCTGAAAAAAGAGGAGCAAAAATTTACTGTGAATTTATTGGTGCTGGAATGAGTTGTGATGCATACCATATAACTGCTCCTGACCCTGATGGTTATGGTGCCTATCTATCAATGAAATATGCACTCCTGGATGCAAAAATAAATCCAGAAGAAGTTGACTATATAAATGCTCATGGAACAAGCACTCCTTTAAATGATAAAAGTGAAACACTTGCAATAAAAAAATTACTTGGAGAAAAGGCATATAAAATACCTGTAAGTTCAATAAAATCAATGATAGGGCATTTACTTGGTGCAGCAGGAGCAGTGGAATTTATTTCAACATGTCTTACAATTAAGGAAAAAATAATACCACCAACTATAAATTATGAATATCCAGACCCTGAATGTGATTTAGATTATGTTCCAAATGAAGCAAGAGAAGCAAATGTAAAAGTTGCAATATCTAATTCTTTTGGTTTCGGTGGTCATAATGTCTGTCTTGTCTTAAAAAAATTTGAGTAAATTTATAAAAAATGGGGACAAAAAACAAAAATAAAATAAGTGAAAACCTCTCAATTTTTGTAAAAAATGAAAATTATGAGAAAACAAATTTGATTATAGAGGACAAGGAAGAAGTAAAAAAATATTCCATTCAAGAAATTAAAAATAAAGTAATACATGGAGATGCTTTTAATGTTCTTCCTAAAATTGAAGATGAAGTTTTTGATATGGTATTTATTGACCCTCCATATTTTTTACAATTGCCAAACAAAGAATTAAGACGATGGACAGTGAAAACTGTTGTTGAGGGTGTAAATGATGAATGGGATAAATTTTCTTCCTTTCAAGAATATGATAATTTTATTACAAAGTTGCTTAATGAAGTAAAAAGAGTATTAAAGACTACTGGGACAGTCTGGGTTATTGCAACTTATCACAGTATTTTTAGAATTGGAAAGATTATGCAGGATTTAGGTTATTGGATACTTAATGATGTAATATGGGTAAAAACAAATCCGATGCCAAACTGGTTAGGTGTAAGATTTACAAATGCTACCGAAACTTTGATTTGGGCTGTAAAAGATAAAAGTTGCAAAAAATATACTTTTAATAAAGATTATGCAAAAAAATTTGGTATTGGAAAGATAGGAAGTAATGTTTGGGTATTGCCAATTTGTTGGGGAAAGGAAAGAATAAAAAATGATAATGGGAAGAAACTACATTCTACACAGAAACCTATTGAACTCCTTAAAAGAGTAATTTTAACATCTACAAAAGAAGGAGATTTAGTTTTAGACCCTGTGGCAGGAACTGGAACTACAGGAGATGTCGCTCAAGCATTGAATAGAAATTTTGTTATGATCGAAATAAATCAAAAGTATATAAAGGGGATTGAAGAAAGATTTAAACACCCGATAAAAATAAAAGAATATTCTACGGTTAATGAAAACTATTTAGAAAAAAATATGATTAGGAAGGGTTCAGATGAATTATGAAGAATTTTGTAAAATTTTAAATCAGCATATATTTGAAGGCGAGAAAAAAGAACTTTTACGAAGAATTGCTGGAAATCCGGAACGATTTATAGGTTTATTTAGACCTACAAAACCGGGTGCTAAAATTTTGCAACATCTACTTCAATCACATGAAATTCGTATGGGAGATGCCCTTGAAGAAATTATAGAGAAAATTTTAGAATCTATTGGTTTTACAATTTTGTCTAAAAATATAAGAAATGAAAAAGGTGATTTATTGTTTTTAGACCAGTATTTTACGGATAACATCAGATATTATTTTATCGAACAAAAAGTAAGAGATGACCACGATTCTTCTAAAAAACGAGGACAAATTTCAAATTTTGAAACTAAACTTGAGATTTTATATAAACTTCACCATTCTAATTTAATTGGAATTATGTATTTTATAGACCCTGACCTTACTAAAAATAAGAACTATTATTTTCAAGAACTTGAAAGGCTAAAAAATTTTTATGGCGTTGAACTTCATCTATTTTATGGGAAAGAATTATTTAAATACTTGAAAAAACCTGAAATATGGGATAACATTATTTTGTGGCTTAAGGAATGGAAAGAAAGTTTACCGGAATTACCTGAAATAAACTTTGATACCACTCCAGAAAGTAGTTTTCATGAAATTAAAGATTTGGAGTTAAGACATTGGAGAAAAATTTTGGAAAATGATAAATTATGGAAAGAAGGAGTTATGAAAGCAATTTTTCAGGATGGGACTACATTAGAGATTTTATTAGAATTTTTCAAAGAACAAAATACAACACCTTTTAAAAAACTTGCAGAAAATTTAGAAGGAAGAATTAATTATATTAAAAAGGGGTGAAAAATGGAATACTTTTTAACAGAAGAGCAGAGGATGATTAAAGAACTTGCAAGAAAGATTGCAGAAGAAAAGATTAAGCCAAAAAGAGCAGAGTATGATGAAAATGAGACATTTCCATGGGATATAGTTAAGGAACTTGCAAATGCAGATTTATTTGGTGTTTTTGTTCCCTCTGAATATGGAGGTCTTGGCTATGGTGTTTTTGAATTATGTCTTGTTATTGAAGAATTAAGCAGGGTTTGTGGTGGTATTGCTCTTTCTTATGCTGGAACTGCTTTAGGAACTTTTCCCATTGTCCTTTTTGGTAATGAAGAGCAGAAGAAAAAATATCTTCCACCAATAGCAAAAGGAGAGAAACTTGCTGCATTTGCTGTTACAGAGCCGGATGCAGGAAGTGATATAACAAATTTAAATACAACTGCAAAAAAAGAAGGTGATTACTATATTTTAAATGGAACAAAACAATGGATAACAAATGGTGGCGAAGCGGAAATATATGTTGTAATTGCAGCAACTGATAAATCAAAAGGACCAAGAGGAGCAACTGCATTTATACTTGAAAAGGGAATGGAAGGTTTTAATTTCGGAAAAAAGGAAAAGAAACTTGGGATAAGGGCATCTGCAACAAGAGAATTGGTTTTTGAAAATTGTAAGGTACCAAAAGAAAATGTTCTTGGAAGAGAAGGGATGGGATTTCTTATAACACTTAAAAATTTTGATACAAGCAGACCTGGAGTTGCAGCACAGGCACTTGGAATTGCTCAGGGTGCATTTGAAGAAGCATTAAAATATGCACACACAAGAAAGCAATTCGGACAAACTATAATTTCTTTTCAGGCAGTAAGTCATATGCTTGCGGATATGGCAACACAGATTGAAGCAGCAAGATGTTTAATTTATCAAACAGCAAGAATGATAGATAGTGGAGTAAAGGAATTTTCAAAAGAATCAGCAATGTGTAAACTTTTTGCATCTGATGTTGCAATGAAGGTAACAACAGATGCTATTCAGATTTTTGGTGGGTATGGATATATGAAGGAATATCCAGTTGAAAAAATGTTCAGAGATGCAAAGATTACTCAGATATATGAGGGAACAAATCAAATTCAGAGAAATATAATTGCTCTTGAACTGATAAAAGAAATAACAAAGAAAATTTTATAAAATGTAAATTGAAAAATAGGAAATAAAAAATTTAATCCTACCTAAAAAACACAGAAAAATTTTATTTTGAAGTTAGTGTTTTAAAAGATAGAGATGAAAATAAGATACAACGAGGAAAAAGGGGTAAGAATTGATAAGTTTTTAAAAGAAAAAATTGGAATTTCAAGGGAAAAAATAAAAGGCATGATAAAAGAAGGGAAAATACTTTTAAATAGTAGAATAATTGAGCCATCTTATATACTTAAAAAAAATGATGTAATAGAAATAAAGGAACAAGTAGAAGAAATTGAAAAAGAATTAGAAGTACATAATTTAATTAAGCCGGAAAAAAAAGAAATTGACATAATTTATGAAGATGAAGATATAGTCGTTGTAAACAAACCTGCTGGAATTTTAACCCATCCCACTCCCTATATAAAATCAGGAACACTTATAAATTTTTTATTATATCATACAAAACTATCAAATATAGGTGCTCCATATAGACCGGGAGTAGTTCATCGTCTTGATAAAGAAACAAGCGGTGTTATTGTTTTTGCAAAAAATGATATTTCTTACTGGTCTTTAATTGAACAATTTAAAAACAAAATTGTTAAAAAAGAATATTTTGCAATAGTGGAGGGTAAATTTCCATATGAAAAGAAAACAGTTGAATTTAGAATTTCTCCTGATAGAGATAATCCAACTAAAATGAAAGTTCATTTTTTAAAAGGAAAGGATGCTTTAACAGAAATATATGTTGAGAAATATTTGAATAATTATACCCTTTTAAAAATAAAACCAATTACAGGAAGAACACATCAAATAAGATTAACTCTTTCATATCTTGGATATCCGGTAACTGGGGATGAAAAATACGGGAAGAAAAATGATTTGATTAATAGGACTGCACTTCATTCATATAAAATTTCATTTATACATCCAGTAAGTAAAAATAATGTTGAATTTTTAGCACCTTTACCAACTGACTTTTTAATTTTTTTGAATAAAAATAACAAAAAGGATTGAAAAATGGAAGAGTTAAAAATAGGAATAATAGGTTGTGATACTTCTCATGTTGTTGCTTTTACAAAACTTTTAAATGATGAAAATGACCCGTTTCATGTAAAAGGAGGAAAAGTTGTAGCAATTTATCCATCTTATAGTCCTGACCTTCATGCAAGTTTTTCAAGAGTTGAAGGTTTTAGAAAAGAACTTATTGAGAAATATAAAATAGAAATTGTAAATTCAATTGAAGAATTAATTGGAAAGGTTGATGCTGTTTTACTTGAAAGTGTTGATGGAAGAAGGCATTTAAAAGAAGCAGAACCAGTTATAAAGAAAAGAAAGCCCATATTTATAGACAAACCACTTGCTGAAAATTACTCTAATGCTTTAAAAATTTATAAAATGGCAGAAGAATATAACTGTCCGGTTTTTTCATCTTCTTCTTTAAGATTTGATTATAACATTACTGAAGTCAAAAATAATTCTGAACTTGGAAAAATTTTTGGTTGTGATGCATTTACGCCATGTTATCTTGAACCCACAAATCCGGGTCTTTTCTGGTATGGAATTCACGGTGTTGAAATCTTATATACATTCATGGGGAAAGGATGTAAGAAGGTATACTGTGAAAAAAACGATAATTTTCATTTTGTTATTGGAGTATGGAATGACGATAGAATTGGAAGTGTAAAGGGAATAAGAATAGGATGTTTTAATTATGGAGCAACTGTTTTTGGGGAGAAAAAAATAATTCATGTGACATATTCAACAGAAATTCCTATCTATGGACAACTTTTAAAACAAATAATCAAATTTTTTAAAACCGGGAAAGCACCTGTAGAAAAAGAAGAAACACTTGAAATTATGAAATTTATCCAGTATGCTTTAATAAGTGAAAAAGAAAATAGAACTGTAAGTTTAAATGAATTAGATTGTTTATAAAATTCTAAATCCTTGATATTTTCAAAAAAATTATATATTGGAATATTCCTTTGCCTGCGCCTTCAAACTTAATAGAAGTTCAATATTTGATTTTGTAGATTTAATTTTATTTATTAAAAGTTCCATTGCTTCAATAGGATTTAAAGGAGCAAGAATTTTCCTTAATAACCAAATTAACTGAAGTTCTTCCGGATCTATTAAAAGTTCTTCTCTTCTTGTTCCAGACCTGTTTATATCTATTGCAGGAAATATTCTTCTATCAGCAAGTTTTCTTTCAAGATTTATCTCCATATTCCCTGTCCCTTTAAATTCTTCAAAAATAACATCGTCCATTTTACTTCCTGTATCAATTAAAGCAGTTCCTATTATTGTTAAACTTCCTCCTTCTTCTATATTTCTTGCTGCTCCAAAAAATCTCTTTGGTTTATCAAGTGCTGTTGATTCAAGTCCTCCAGTCATAATTTTTCCACTGTGCGGAACTAAAACATTATATGCTCTTGCAAGTCGTGTAATACTATCAAGTAATATAACAACATCTTTTTTATGCTCAACAAGTCGTTTTGCTTTTTCAAGAGCAATTTCTGCAACCTGTGTATGTCTTTCAGGCGATTCATCAAAAGTGGCACTTATAACTTCTCCTTTAACAATCCTTCTCATTTCAGTAACTTCTTCTGGTCTTTCAGCCACAAGTAAAACTATTAGATATACTTCCGGGTGATTTTTAGCAATTGCATTTGCTATTTTCTGAAGGATGACTGTTTTCCCTGCTCTTGGTGGAGAAACTATAAGTCCTCTTTGGCCTTTTCCAATTGGAGTTATTAAATCTATAACTCTTGTTGTTATTTCATCCGGTGTTGTTTCAAGTATAAATCTTTTATTAGGGTGAATTGGAGTTAATTCTTCAAAGGGTATTCTTGAGGCGATATTTTCAGGTGGTTCTCCATTTACCATTTCAACCTTTAAAAGTGCAAAATACTTTTCATTTTCTTTTGGAGGTCTTATCTGTCCTGAAACTGTATCTCCTGTTTTCAATCCAAATTTTTTAATTTGTGAAGGAGAAACATAAATATCATCAGGACCTGGAAGATAATTGTAATTAGGGACTCTTAAAAATCCAAAACCATCAGGAAGAATTTCAAGAACTCCTTCTCCAAAAAGTAGTCCATTTTTCTTTGCCTGGGCTTCCATTATTTTATAAATCAATTCTTCTTTTCTTGCACCACTTATACCATTTACTTCCATTTCTTTTGCGATTTTCTGCAATTTGCTCATACTCAATTTTCTTAAAGTTGAAACATTTAGTTCATTTACCTGTTCCATTATCCTCTCCTTTTTTCTTTTTTAATTGTTCAAGTAGTTCATCAACAATTTTTTTTAATTTTTTTTCCGTTTGTATAATAGAACCTGAATTGTCAATTATATAATCTGCTTTTTTCTTTTTAAATGTAAGAGGTAACTGACTTTTCCATATACTTCTTATTTCTTTATCAGAATATTTCCACATCAACCTTTCTTTTATTTTTTTTTGAGGTGCACTTACCACAATTATTTTATCAAATAATTTTTCACTATTTGTCTCAAACAATAGGGGAATTTCTATAAATATTATACCGCCATTTTTTTTTATGTCAAATATATTTTTTTCAATTTTTTTAAAAACCATAGGATGTAATAAATCTTCTATATGCTTTTTTTTCGTTTTATCTTTGAATATTATTTCTCTTACTTTTTTCCTATTAACTTTCCCATTTTTTATAATCTCTTCTCCAAGTATTCTTTTTATCTTTTTCAAAATACTCTTTTTTTTCCACAAATCATTAACAATTTCATCACAGGAAATGACCTTAAACTTCCATTTTCTGAGAATTTTTGTGACAGTGGATTTTCCTGAACCAAGAATACCTGTAATCCCAACTACAATTGATTTTTTCATAAAGTCCCTAATTCCCAGGAAGAAAGATATTTTTTTTGTAAATCTGTTAAATTATCAATTTTAATGTTCATTGTGGCAAGTTTGTATTCTGCAACCTTCACATCAATTTCTTCAGGAACATCATATACATTTATTTTAAGTTTGGGATTTTCTTTTAAAAATTTAATTGATAAAAACTGATTTGCAAAACTCATATCCATAACTTCAGGAGGATGACCTTCTGCACATGCAAGATTTAGTAATCTCCCTTCGCCAAGAATAAAAATTTTCTTTCCATTTTTAAGATTATATTCAGTCAGTCCATTTCTTATAGTTTTTTTTCTTATAGTATATTTTTCTATTTCATCCATTTTTATTTCAACATTAAAATGACCTGAATTACCAAGAATAACCCCATTTTTCATTTTATCTATTTCTTTCAGTGTTATAACAGATGTGTTTCCTGTTGCAGTTATAAATATATCCCCTATCTCACTTGCTTTATTTATTGGCATAACTAAAAAACCATCCATTACTGCTTCAAGGGCTTTTATAGGGTCAACTTCAACAATTATTACTCTTCCTCCCATTCCTTTCATTCTATGAGCAATTCCTTTTCCACACCATCCATATCCACAAACAACAATTATTTTACCCGCTATTAAAATATTAGTTGCTCTTAATAAACCATCAACTGTGGATTGTCCTGTTCCGTATCTGTTATCAAATAGATATTTTGTTTTTGCATTGTTAACTGCAATTACTGGAAATTTTAAGAGTTTTTGTTTATAAAGATTTTTAAGGCGAATAACTCCTGTAGTTGTTTCTTCTGTTGCTCCTATAATATTTTTTCTGTATTTATCATTCTGGTGAAGAAATGTAATAAGATCTCCTCCATCATCAATCACAAAATTAACCATTCTTTTTGCCACTTCTTCAATATTTTTATTATATTCTTTTGCTGTTTCTCCTCTTTTTCCAAAAACAGATATCCCATTTTTTACAAGATAAGCAGCAACTTCATCCTGCGTACTTAATGGATTTGAAGCACATAAATAAATTTCTGCACCTGCTTCTTTAAAATTTAAAATCAGGTTTGCAGTTTCAGAAGTTATATGTAAACATGCTCCTATTTTATAACCTTTAAAGGGTTCCCTTTTTGAATATTTTTCCCTTAAGTATTTTATAACAGGCATATGATTTAAAGCCCAATTTACTTTATTTTCGCCATCTTTAAATAAATTGATATCTTTTATTGAGTATTCCATTTTTTAATTATTTTACATTTTTTATAAATATTTCCTTTGAATCGGTTTTTTCCCAGGTAAAGTCATTATCATTTCTTCCAAAATGTCCATAGCATGCTGTTTTTCTATAAATGGGTCTTAAAAGGTCAAGTTTTTTAATAATTCCTCTTGGAGATAGGTCAAAATTATCCTTTACAATTTTCACTATTTCATTATCAGAAATAATTCCTGTTCCATAAGTATTTATCATTAGAGATACAGGTTCTGGCTGACCAATAACATAGGCGATTTGAATTTCACATTTTTTTGCTATACCTGAAGCAACAATATTTTTTGCAAGATATCTTGCCATATAAGAACCGGACCTATCAACTTTTGTAGGGTCTTTACCCGAAAAACATCCACCTCCATGACTTCCAACTCCGCCATAAGTATCAACAATAATCTTTCTTCCTGTTACTCCTGTATCTGCCATGGGTCCTCCAATAGAAAAACTTCCTGTAGGATTTATAAAAATTTTCATTTTTTTACTTCTTAATTCTTCAGGAATTACATAATTTATTACAAGTTCTATTATATCTTCTTTAATTTTTTCCTGTGATATTTCAGGTTTATGTTGTGCTGATACAACAACACTCTCAACAAAAATTGGCTTTTCATTTTCATATAAAACAGTTACCTGTGATTTTCCGTCAGGTCTTAAATAATCAACTATATTTTTCTTCCTTATTTCTGCCAATCTCATCACAAGTTTATGTGCAAGTGTTATTGGTAGTGGCATAAGTTCAGGTGTTTCATCAGTTGCATATCCAAACATCATTCCCTGATCTCCTGCGCCACCTTTATCAACACCCATTGCTATTTCAGGGGCTTGTTCCTGAATTGCAGTTATTATTCCTACAGATTCATAGTGAAAACCACTGGATGGGTCAGTATAACCAATTTCTTTTAATAAATTTCTTGCAAGTTCAGGTATATCCACATAGCCAGTCGTTGTAATTTCGCCTGCAATAAATAAAAGTCCTCTTGTTGTAAGAGTTTCACAGGCAACTCTCCCATTTTTATCCTGTTTTAAAACTTCATCAAGAATTGCATCAGAAATCTGGTCGCATATTTTATCAGGATGACCTTCACATACGGATTCAGAAGTAAATAGATAATTGTTTTTCACTTTTTTCCTCCTTTTTTCATTTCTTCTTTTAAAATGTTTATTTCATTTATTTCTGTTGGATCAACTTTATTCAAAATTGCAAGATAATAACTTATCCAGTCACCGAGAATTACTAAATACATCATTTTTTCAAGAAGAGTTTCTCCTTTTAAGTTTAATTCAATAACTTCTTTAACTTTATCTGAAATAATTTTTGAGGTTATTTCAATTCTTTTTTTAACTCTATCGTTTTCCATCCCAGAAACTACAAATAAAGGAATAGTTTTTTTAATAAAACTTTCAGGAAAATGAAAAGCCATTATTTCATTATGATTTATTTCAGGCAAAACATTAACAAATGCAAAACTCTTTGAATTTTCTGCTATTTGAGTTTTCCATCTTAAAATCCCTGGATAAAATCTGTTTTCAGAATAAATTAAAAGAATATTTTTATGAATTTTTTTTGAAATTTCTATTGCTTTATTTTTTTCATCAGAAGGTAAAAATTCACTTACCCATTTTTCAATTTTTTCAAAAAAACTTTTTTCAAGGGCAGGTAATATTTTTGCTTGAACGAAAAATCTGTAAACAGGGAAAAAGAGATAACCAAAAGCACATCTTGGAGGCATTCCTGAAGGTATTTTAATTAATGGATTGCCATAAAAATTTGCCATTTTTTCAATTTCTCCATTGCTTGAAATGCAGATAATTAAACTATTTTTTTCCTTTGCAATTTTATATGTATTTACTGTTTCTTCTGTATTTCCTGAATAACTTTCTACAATAACAAGTGTTTTAGAATCTACAAATTTCGGTAAGAAATAATCTCTGATAACAAAAACAGGGATTTCTGTAATTTCTTCCATTAAAGTTTTTATAATATCACCACTTATTGCTGAACCACCCATACCGGCAAAAACTACTTTATCAAATTTTCTATTTATTTCTGGGGTGTCTAAATTATATCCTTCCAAACAATGTTTTGGGAAGTTTTTTAATAATGAAAACATATCACTTTTATCATATTTTTTCATCAGAGATTCTTTTATTATCATTTTTACTCCTTTTTATTTTAAATTTTTTTTCAGAAAATTTATTATTTCATCGTGCTTGGTTAAATTCATAACATTTTCTGCTATTTCTTTCATTTTCATATAACTATTTTTCATAATTTTTTCCTTAACCGAAGGAATTGCAACAGGAGCCATACTTAACTCATTTATCCCAAAACCAATTAATAAACATGCTATTTCCGGAATAGAAGCCATTTCTCCGCATAGACCTACTGCAATATTATTTTTAATAGCATTTTCAATAGTAATTTTTATTAATTTTAAAACTGATGGATGGCACGGCTGATATAAATATGACAATTTTTCATTTACCCTATCTATTGCTAAGGTATATTGAATTAAGTCATTTGAACCGATACTGAAGAAATTAACTTCTTTTGCAAGGTCATCTGAAACCAAAGCAGCAGAAGGTGTTTCTATCATAATACCTACTTCAATATCTTCTTTAAATTTTAAATTTTCTTTCCTTAATTCCTTTTTTGCTTCATCTATTATCTTTTTTGTTTCTATTACTTCTTCTTTTGTTGTTATCATTGGAAACATTATTTTCAAATTTCCATAATAACTTGCTCTTAAAATTGCTCTGATTTGAGTTAAAAAAATATCTCTCTTTTCGAGACAAAATCTTATACCTCTTAAACCAAGAAAGGAATTCAATTCTTTTGGACCCTGAAAAGCAGAAATAAATTTATCACCTCCAACATCTATCGTTCTTATTATAATTTCTTTTTTCCCGAATTTTTCAATAATTTTTTTATATGAAAAAAATTGTTCTTCTTCACTTGGTAAATCTTTTCTTTTTAAATAAAGGTATTCTGTCCTAAAAAGTCCGATCCCTTCTGCTCCATATTTTAAAGCAGTTTCAACTTCTTCGGGTAATTGAATATTGGCGTATAACTTTATTTCTTTTCCATCAGAAGTTGTTGTTTTTTTGCTTTTCAATATATATATTTTTCTCCTCATTTTTTTAATTTCTCTTTCCTTGATTTTCATTTTTTCAATTTCTATTTGAGTTGGATTAATTATTACAATTCCATCATAACCATCAATCAGAATTTGATCATTTTCGTTTATCTCTTCTATTTTCTCTTTTATTCCAACAACTGCAGGAATTTCCAGTGCTTTTGCTATTATTGCTGTATGAGAAGTTTCTGTTCCCATTGAAGTTACAAATCCTTTTATATATTTTGTATCAATTGATACAGTTTGAGTTGGAGAAAGGTCATTTGCAACTAAAATTCCTTCTTTTAGATTTTTTAATCTATCATTTTTTTCTTTTAAATTTGTAATTATTCTTTCAAAAATATCAAGTATTTCTTTTTTTCTTGTTTTTTTGCCATTGCTAAAAAATTCTTTATTTAAATTATCAACATATTTTTTTAACGCTGTTTCAGCCGACACCTTTTCTCTTTTTATTATTTTTTCTATTTTCTCAATTAAATTTTTGTCCCTTAAAAGAGAAAGATGGAATGAAAAAATTTCTGCATATTCTTCATCTGCTATTTTTTTTATATTATTTATGATTTCAAGTATTTCATTTTCTGTTTTATTAATACTTTCATGGAATCTTTTAATTTCTTCATCAACATTTTCTTCTCTTATTTTTTTAATTTCCCTGAATGAAAAAAAATCATCATTAAGTTTTCTCGCTTTTCCAATGGCAAAACCGGGTGAAGCAGGAATTCCCTTTATTTTTTTCATTTTAAATCCTTATGATAAACTATTTAATTTTTCTTCATCCTCTCTTATGATTTTTATTGCTTCTTCAGGAGTTTTGCAGTTTCTAAGTGCGGTTCTGAAAACTTTATCTTTTAATAATCTTGCTATTTTCGCAAGTGTTTTTAAATGTTCTCCTATAGATTTTGTTGGTGCAAGGACAAGAAATATTATATATACTGGTTCTCCATCAAGGGATTCAAAATCCACTCCTGTTTGAGAAATACCAAGTGCACATATAATATTATTTATCTGGTCGGTTTTTGCATGAGGAATTGCAATACCCTGTCCAATGCCAGTTGAACCAAGTTTTTCTCTTTCCATAACTGTTTCTAAAATTTTTTCGCTGTCTTTTATATAGCCGTTTTTTTCAAGCATCTTCATAATTTCTTTTAATGCACCCCTTTTGTCCCTGCTTTTTAAATTCGTGATAATACAATCTTCTTTTAAATAATCAACTATTTTCATTTTTTCTCCTCCTTTTTTATTTGTTTACAATTTTATCATGCAGTTTTCTCAATTTTACTTTTGTTTTGTCAAGTAAATTTTCAACACTTTTATTAATGTCATTGTCTTTTTCTTTTAAGAAAATTTTTATATTCTTTGAATGAAAATAAATTTCTGTTAAAAATAGGGGTCCGTCTTTTTTTATATAAAATTCAACATATCCATCATTAAATATAAATTTTTTAAGTTTTTCAATTTTTTCCTGTATGTAATCCTCAAATTCTTTATTTATTTTAACTTCTGAGTAAATTTTTATATCCATTTATCCTCCTTCTTAATCAATAAACCCTTTTTATCTGCAAATTGGGAAAATAAAATTTTAATATATCTTTATAGTTAAATCCAATTTCTGCCATTTTTTTTGCACCATATTGTGAAAGCCCAACTCCATGTCCATATCCCTTTCCATTAAAAACTATAGTATCTCCTTTGTCTTCTATTTCAAAAAGAGTACTTGGAATTACATAAGGATTACTGAAATAAATCTCCGTATTTTTATTTACTTTATCCCGAAAATCAATTCCTCTGTAAATTTTTATATTACCATTTTTTGATATAATTTTCAAAAATTTTACTCTATTACTATGGTCTCTTTCTAATATTTCAATTTTTTCTATTGGACAACCAAAAATTTTTGAAAGATAACTTTTTGAAATATTTTTCTCCCATAAAGAAAATGGAGTATTTTCTGAATATGGATCTTGAACTGAATAGTTAACAGAATATTTACCTTCCCATACATCTGAAGGATTTGCAGTTATACCTCCTGAACATGCGTGAAAGAAAACAGGAACTAATTCTTCTGATTCTGTTAATAAAATTTCTCCTTTTGTTTTAAATAATTCAGATTTTATTGCCTTATTTTGACAGTCCTTATATAATTGATGGTAAATTGAATTTTCAATATGATAATTATTTTTTTTGTTTGTATACATTTTCCATATTAAATAAGTTCTTGAAACAACCGCCTGTGCTTTTAATGCTTCAACTGGCCAATCTTCTCCCATCTCTTTTACAACTACACCCGAAACATATTCTTCTATTTCTAATTCTCTTACAGCATTTCCATCAAGTAACTTTATGAATATAGTTTTTTCTTCAGAAAAAGCAAAACAAATTAAACACAAACTGAAAAGAAAAATATTATTTAGAAATTTTTTCTTCAGGAACAATTTCAACATTTACATTTCCTTTTATTTCAATAATGTTATTATCTATATTATAAATGACTTTTTCTCCTGAGAATTTATTTTTCCCTCTTTTTATTACCGGTTTTTCCTCAAATAGCATTTCTCTTTTTTCATCAATATAACTTACTTTCCCACATGTAATTTCCATTGTTATATTTCCCGTATTTTTATCCTTATATAAAATAATCACATTTCCTGTTATTACAATCTCTTTTAATTTTTTATTTGCCTGATCAATCTTTATTTCACCTTTGCCTTCTTTATCAGTTTTAATCTCTATTATCTCATTCTCTGTATTCAAAGATAAATTAGGTGAAGAAATTTTAGTATTTTTACTTTCTGTTATTTCTGCACTTTCTCCAATTAGAGTGATTGAGTAGTTTTTAGAAAAATGTTTTAAAGAAAAGCCAGTAATTTTTTCATTTCTGGAAACAATATCCTCTTTCTTCTTTTTTGAACAGGAAGTAAAAATAAAAATTATAGATATTAACAATATCAAATTTTTAAATATTTTTTTCATTTTATCACCCCGGAGGCCACATCATTATTCTTCCACCTAATAGATGTACATGGACATGTTCTACACTCTGACCTGCATTCCTATTAGTATTAATAACTATTCTAAAACCTGATTCCTTTATTCCTTCTTTTTCTGCAATTTGACAAGCAATTTTTAACATTTTCCCTAAAAGAATCAAATCTTCTACTTCATAAAGTTTTTCTACATGTTTTTTTGGAATTATAAGTATATGAACGGGAGCCTGAGGATTTATATCCTTTATGCAGATTAAATCATTGTCTTCATAAACTTTATCACTTTTTATTTCATTTCTTGCAATTCTACAAAATATACAGTTCATATTTACACTCCTTTTAGTTTTCTTGGAACTTCAACAGTTATAAATGATTGAATTATATCTCCTTCCAGAAAATCATAAAAATTATCAACTCCAATTCCACATTCATTATTATAACTTACTTCGTTTACAGTGTCTTTAAATCTTTTTAAACTTGTCAAATTACCTTCAAATATTACTTTTCCATTTCTGATTATTTTAACCTTGGAGTTTTTTACAACTTTACCACTGACTACTAAACAACCGGCAACCACAATATTTTTTGCAAGTTTGAAAACCTTTTTTACAAGAGCCTGACCCACCAATTCTTCTTTAATTTCAGGTTCCAGCATTCCTTCTATTGCTTTTATAATATCTTCTCCAATATCATAAATCAATTCATAGTTTCTGATTTCAATATTTTCTTTTTTAGCAAGTTCCTTTGCTTTTGGTTCCACCGGGACTTTAAAACCAAGAACAATTCCATTTGAAGCAGAAGCAAGTAAAACATCGGATTCGCTTATGGGTCCAGTTCCAGCATGGATTATATTAATTTTTATTTCATTCTGAGGTATTTTGGCAAAAATATTCTTGATTGCATCTATTGAGTTATAAAAGTCAGTTTTTAAAATAATGTTTAGTTCTTTAATTTTCCCTTTTTTTATTTCTTCATAAAGGTCTTTTAAAGTTAATCTTTTAATTGGAACTACAGCAGTTTCTTTTTCTCTCTGTATTTTTTCTGCATATTCTTTTGCCTCTTTTTCAGAATTAACAACTTGAAATTTTTCACCGGGGATTGCTATTTCATGAGCACCTAATATTTCAACAGGAGTAGAAGGACCTGCTTCTGTTAATTTTTTACCCCATTCATTAATAATCGCTCTTACTTTTCCCCATGTGCTTCCAACTATAAATGGGTCACCTACTCTTAATATTCCATTTTCAATTAATACACTTATTACAGGACCTCTGAATTTATCAATTGATGATTCAATAATGGTTCCATTACATTTACAGTTTATTATTGCTTTTAACTCAAGCATCTCTCCCAGAAGAAGAATCATTTCAAGCAAATCATTTATTCCTTCTCCTGTTAAACCTGAAACATTTACATAAACAGTATTTCCTCCCCATTCTTCCGGAATTAGCCCATACTCAGAAAGTTGTTGTTTTACCTTTTCGGGATTTGCATTTGGTTTATCAATTTTATTTATAGCAACTATTATAGGAACATTTGCTGATTTTGCATGGTCAAGTGCTTCAATTGTTTGAGGTTTAACCCCTTCATCTGCTGCAACAACAAGAACTACTATATCTGTAATTTTAGCTCCCATTGCTCTCATTGCTGTAAATGCTTCATGACCAGGGGTATCAAGAAAAACGATGGAACCTTCCGGTAGGTCAACTTTATATGCCCCTATTTTCTGGGTAATCTGTCCAACTTCTTTCTCTGCGACTTTTGTATTTCTTATTTTATCAAGAATTGTGGTTTTCCCATGGTCTACATGTCCCATAACAGTAACAACAGGAGCCCTTTTAACAAAAATAGGTTTTTCCTCTTCTTTCTCAATTTTCTCTGGAATTTTAACTTTTTCTTCAAAAATAGGTGTAAAATTGAATTTTTCACATATTTTTTGAATTATATCTTTTCTCAAAATTTGATTTATATTAACCAGTATTTTTTCCTCAAGAAGAAATTTAAGTATTTCAGAAGAGGGAACTTGAATTTTTTCTGATAATTCTTTTATATTTTCTTTACCAGTTAATATGATTTCTTTTCTTTCTGGAATTTCTTCAACCTTTATACTTTCTCCCTCTTTTGCTTCGGTTTCTACTTTTGCTCCAGTTTTTTCTTTTTCTTTGGTTTTCCCTATATATTCCTCAAATTTTTTTATATCATCATCTGTTATAATACTTAATGTTTGTTTGCCTTTTATCCCTATATTTTCCAATATTTTCAACAATTCTTTAGATTGAATATTATGCTTTCTGGCTAATTCATAGATTCTCATTTTTTAATTGTTCTGTTCCTTTTTATATTCAGATACTTTGAAAACTTTAATATTCCATCCTGTTAATTTAGAGGCAAGCCGAACATTTTGTCCCTTTTTCCCTATTGCAAGGAAAAGCTGGTCATCATTAACAATTGCAACTGCTTCTTTTTTTTCTTCATCTATATAAACTTCATTACATTTTGCAGGGGAAAGTGAATTTTTTATATATTTTACTATATCTTCATCCCACAATATTAATTCTATTTTTTCTCCTCTTAATTCTTTAACTATATTTTTAATTCTTGATGATTTGTCGCCAATACATGTACCAACAGGGTCAATTTTTTCATCCTTTGAGAAAACAGCAATTTTTGTTAAATCACCTGGAAACCTTGCAATGGACTTTATTTCAACTATTCCTTCTTTTATTTCTGGGATTTCATTTTCCAGTAATTTTTTAACAAAATTTGGATGTGTTCTTGAAAATATTAATTGATAATTGCCTTTTGTAGGGGGTCTTACTTCAAGTAAATAACACCTTATGCCATCCCCTATTTTAAAATGGTCATTTGAAATTTTATGGTGATGTGGTAAAACTCCTTCTGCTTTTCCAGTAACAACTATAATATTTTCATTTTCAAATCTTTCAACTCTACCGCTTATAATCTCGCCTTCAAGATTTTTAAATTCATTGTAAATTGTGTTTTTTTCTGCTTCTTTTATTTTTTGTATAAGAATATGCCTTGCTGTTTGAGCAGCAATTCTTTCCCATGGGAATGAGGGTGGTGGAACTTCCTCTCCTTTATCATTTATGAATTTTATATCTCCAGTTTCAGTGTCAATTTTAATTCTTATATGTTTTGGAAGTTGTGCTTTCTTTCTATAAACAGTCAAAAGCCCATCCTCCAATGATTCTATAAGATGGTTCCTTTCTATGCCTCTTTCTTTTTCCCAGTATTCCAGCAATGAAATAATTTCTTTTTTCATATTTCCACCTCTTATTTTAATTTTATTTTATTTGATTTTATATGTCAAGTAATGTTAAAATAAAAATTATGAAAAATAAACCAATCTTGGTCATTTTACTTTTTGGAATAGTTAGTTTATTTGGTGATATTGTTTATGAAGGAGTGAGGAGTATAAGTGGACCTTTTCTTGCTTCTGTTGGTGCTACTGCTGTTATAATAGGTTTTTTCTCAGGTCTGGGGGAATTTTTAACATATTTTTTAAGAGTTTTTTCAGGTTATATTTCAGATAAAAAAAAGATATACTGGCCACTTACAATAATAGGATACTCCTTAATATGTTGTTTGCCCTTTCTTGCTTTTGCAAAAATATGGCAGGTCGCGATTATTCTGCTTTTGCTGGAAAGAATAGGAAAAGCAATAAGAACTCCTTCAAGAGATACCCTTATTTCTTTTGCAGGAAAAAGTATTGGTTATGGTAAGAGTTTTGGAATTCATGAAGTTTTAGACCAGGTAGGGGCTGTCTTAGGACCTTTAATTTTCTTTTTTTCTCTTTCTAAATTTAAAAGTTATTCAGTGGGTTTTAACTTATTGTGGATTCCGTCTTTCTTTCTTATTTTAACTATATTTCTCGCAAGAAAAAATTATAATGTTGATATTGAAAAAGAAGAAAAGTCCTATTTTTCAGATGAAAGCAATATCAATCAAAATTTTCTTTTTTATCTTTTATTTGTTTTTTTCTCTCTCTCAGGTCTTATAACTTTTCCAATTATATCCTATCATCTAAGCACCAAAAAAATCGCAGATTCCTCCCATATTCCAATTTTTTACCTTATTGCAATGGGTATAGATGGTTTAATTGCTTTTTTTATTGGCAATCTATACGATAAAATAAAACATAAAACAATTCTTTTAATTCCATTTTTGACTGCATTTCTTTCTTTTTTCATCCTTTCTGCAAATATACTTTTTTCTATAATAGGCATAATAATTTTTGGAGTAATCATAGGATGTCATGAAACGATTTTAAGAGCATCAATAGCAGATATAGTTCCACCTTCAAAAAGAGGTTTTGCATATGGTGTTTTCAATACTGTCTATGGGATTTCTCTTTTTTTAGGGAGTTGGCTAATTGGATTTTTATACGAAAAAAATTTTAAACTTATTCCCTTTTATGTAATTGTAGTTGAAGTTATTTCTTTTGTTTTTCTGTTATATCAAATAAAAAATAAAAATGTTGTGGAAAAAACAGGGTAAATTCGAAATAGGAGAAAATAAAGTAGAGATAAGAAGTATAAAGTTAAAGGATGAAACAGGAAGGATAAAAAGATTAAGAGTTTGTTCTGTCTGGAGTGATTTCTCTAAATTTACAAGAGTTTCTGTAATTGGATGTTTATGTAAGGATGAAAAAGGATATATTGGTGTTTTTTTAAGTGGTAAAAATGGTGCCTATATAAAAATTGGAAAAAATTTTCTAATATCTCAGAATTTAATTGTGCCTCTTAATTCAATAGGAAGAACATCTTTAAAAAAACTTTTAAAAGGGTATAATATTGATTTTATTGAAAGTGAAGATATAATTTATGGATTAGAAAAATGAAAAAAAATAAGATTAATCCAGAAGAAATAATTAGCAGGATGAGAGAATTCTGTTTTGAAAAAAAAATTGATATTTTTCTTGTTGGAGGGTATTTAAGAGATAAATTTTTAAAAAGGAAGAGCAAAGATATTGATTTTGTAATGGAGAAAGATGCACTTAAAATTGCAGAGGAATTTTCAAAAAAATTCAATTTACCCTTACCTGTTTTTTATGGTAGATTTGGAACTGCAATGATTGAAGTAAATGGAATTAAACTTGAATTTGCAACTGCCAGGAAGGAAAGTTATCCAGAAGATTCAAGAAAACCATCTGTGAAAAGAGCAACAATTTATGAGGACCTTGAAAGAAGAGATTTTACAATAAATGCCATAGCACAGAATCTTATAACAGGAGAGATACTTGACCCATATGATGGTAGGGGAGATATTAAGAGGAAAATTATAAAAACACCTGTTGACCCTGATAAAACATTTTATGATGACCCATTAAGAATTTTAAGAGGAATAAGATTTGCCACTAAATTTAAGTTTAAAATAGAAACAAAGACATTGGAAGGTATGAAGAAAAATAAACATAGAATAAAAATAGTAAGTGAAGAAAGAATCGCGGATGAAATAATTAAAATTCTTGAAAGTTCTAAACCTTCAATTGGTTTTAAATTAATGGATGAGATAGGACTTCTTGAAATTATTCTTCCGGAAGTTGCTAATTTAAAAGAAAAAGGAACTAACCATCCCTGCAAGGAACTTTTTGACCATACATTAAAAACACTTGATAATATCAGTAAATATACGAAAAATGTGTATGTTCGTCTTTCTGCTTTACTTCATGATATTGGAAAGCCATATACATTAAAGGTAGAAAATGGAAAGGTAAGTTTTCACAGGCATGAATTTGTTGGAGAAAAGATGGCTTATATTATTTGTAGAAGATTGAGAATAGGGGAACAGAACGCAAAATTAATTGGAAGATTGATAAAATTTCATTTAAGACCACATTTGCTTGCAAAGGAAAATCCATCTGACAGTGCTTTAAGGAGATTTATAAAAGAAATTGGTAAAGATATGAAATTTCTTTTTGTTCTTGCAAAAAGTGATTTAACAAGTAGAAACCCATTGAAAGTAAAAGAAGCACTTGAACGACTTGAGAATCTTGAAATAAGAATTAAGGAGATTAATAAAAAGGATAAACTCTCTTCTTTTAAACTTGCAATAGATGGTTTTGATATAATGAAAATTTTGAAAATTCCGCCTGGTAAAAAAGTAGGTACCATAAAAGAATATCTTGAATCTCTTGTGATTGAAGGGGTTTTACCTAATAAAAAAAGGTTTTTATTGAAATATATTGATGAAAATTCTGATAAACTTTTAAGTTTACAGGATTAATTGAAAAAAAAATTATAAGTTATAAAATTTAAATTATAAAAATGGATAAAAAGAATATTCTCTGGGCTCCGTGGAGGATGGGATATATTCTTGGAGAAAAAAAAGATACCTGTTTCCTTTGCGATGAATATAAAAATAAAAAAAGTAAATATGTGGTCTATAAAGGTAAATATAGTTTTGTTATCCTGAATATCTTTCCTTATAATAATGGTCATCTTATGGTCACTCCATTCAGACATATAAGTCAAATTGAAGAAATGAAAAATGAGGAAATGGAGGAGATTGGTAATTTAATTAAAATAACAGTTAAAATTTTAAAAAAGGTTTTGAAACCTGAGGGATTTAATATAGGTTTAAACATTGGTAAAGTTTCTGGTGCAGGACTTGAAGAACATATACATATCCATATTGTTCCAAGATGGCAAGGTGATACAAATTTTATGCCTGTTATTTCAAATACAAAAGTAATTCCTCAATCATTAAAAGAACTTTCTAAAATACTTAAAATAGAATTTAAATCCCGAGGACTGTCCTCGGGTAAAGAAAGATAGAAATGTATATTGCTGATTTTCATATTCATTCAAAGTATAGCAGAGCAACGAGTAAAGATATGCAACTTGATACTCTTGTTAAATGGGCCAAATATAAAGGTATAAATCTTCTTGGTACAGGTGATATAACTCATTTTTACTGGTTTTATGAAATAAAGAGAAATCTTTTACAGACGGATAGGTTTGGAATTTATAATTATGGAGGAATTGATTTTATTTTAACGGGTGAAGTTTGTAATATATTTGAAAATAAAGGCATAACAAAAAAAATTCATAATATAATTTTTATTTCTTCAATAGAAAAGGTAGAGAAATTTAATAGAATTATTGAAAGGTATGGTGACTTAAATTCAGATGGAAGACCAATTTTACAACTTGAGGCAAAAGAACTTCTTAAAATATTAAAAGATATAGATGAATATGGATTTATAGTTCCTGCACATATATGGACACCTCATTTTTCTCTTTTTGGTTCAAATTCTGGTTTTGATAGAATTGAAGATTGCTTTGAGGAATTGACAGATGAGATATTTGCGCTTGAAACTGGATTAAGCAGTGACCCTGAAATGAATTGGAGATTATCTGAACTTGATAGATTTTCTTTAATTTCAAATTCTGATGCACACTCTCCTTCAAAGATAGGCAGAGAAGCGAATATTTTTTTTGATAATTTTGATTTTAAAGAACTAATAGATATATTGAAGAATAAAAATTTTAAAATGACTGTGGAATATTTTCCAGAGGAAGGAAAGTATCACTATGATGGTCATAGAAATTGCAAGGTATGTTTTTCACCAGAGGAAACAAAAAAGAATAATTATATATGTCCTGTTTGTGGAAGGAAAGTAACTGTGGGAGTAATGCATAGGGTGGAGGAACTTGCAGACAGAAAATCAGGAGAAAAACCAGAAAAATATGTTCCTTTTAAAAAACTTGTTCCTCTTGACCAGATAATAGGTTGCATTTTAAATAAAGAGGTGAATTCGCAGATTGTTCAAACTATATATTTTGATATTATAAATAAATTTGGTCCAGAATTTTATCTTCTATTACAGGCAGATGAAAAAGAGTTTGAGGGGAAAATTGACAATAAAATAAGCGAAGGTATTAAAAAAGTTAGAAAAGGAGATGTAAATATAAAACCAGGATATGATGGAGAATTCGGAAAAGTTGAGATAAAGATTGATAAAGAAATTGAAGAAGAAAGTCAGACCCTTTTTTGATATTAAATATGAAAAGATTAAAAATCTTTGTTGTAAGTAATGGACTTATTGAAGATATGATGGCATGCCAAATTATAAAGCATTTAAAACAAAATATTCCAACTATAACCATTAAAGCACTTCCTTTGGTGGGTGAAGGTAAAGCATATATCAGAGAAAATGTTCAAGTTTTAGGTCCTTGCAAGAATTTACCAAGTGAAGGTTTAACACATTTTGGATTTAAATACCTTTTAAAAGATATAAAAGCAGGTTTAATAAAATCATTAATAGAACAAGTAAAAATTTTAAAAAATGAAGGTAAAAAATCTGATTTTATTATAGTGGTTGGTGATATTTTTCTTTGTGCTTTGTGTGGTTTTTTTTCGGGTAAGAAAGTTATTTTTGCTTCTACTGCGCAATCAGTTTATATAAGGAAAATTGATAGAATAAACCTCTGGCTTACAAAAAAATTTTCCATTATTGTATTTCCAAGAGATGAAAAAACACATTTTTATTTTGAAAAATTTGGGATACCTACTGTATATTTTGGAAGTTTAGCAATGGATTGTGTTGAAATTACAGGAGTAGATTTTGGTATTCCTGACGGTAAAAAAGTTATTGGGTTACTTCCTGGAAGAAGAAAGGATGCTTATGAAAAATTTTCCCTTTTACTTGAAATTATTGATGAAGTTTTGAAGGTATCAAAAGAAAAAAATGTAGAATTTCCTGTTTTTATTATTTCACTTTCTCCTACCCTTGATATTAAAGAAATAAAAAGAAAGACAGAAAAATTAAACTGGAAATTTATAGAAATTAATGGAGAAAAAAATAAAGGTATCACAGGTTACATAGAAAAAGATTCAAATAAAGTAATTATTTCTGATAAATTTGGAGATGTTATTAATAGAGCAAATTTAATAATTGGATTTTCAGGAGTGGCAAATGAACAGGCGATAGGTCTTGGTAAACCTGTAATTACATTTCCTGTAAAAGGTAATCTTTATCCCTGGGATTTTTTTAAAAAATTACAGAGAAAACTTCTCGGGGAATATATTTTTACTTTGCCTTTTGATAAAAAATTAATTACTGAAAAAATTTTTTTTATACTTGAAAATTATTCATTAATTCATGAAAAAGTAAAAAAAATCGGGATTGAAAGGGTTGGTCCTAAAGGTGCAGGTGAAAAAATTGCTTCTTATGTCAAAATTCATTTTATAGATCCATACAACTTAACCTCCAGCAAAATTTACATTGAAAAATAAGGTCTCTTTTTAGCCCAAAATTTTCAATTGTTGACTTTTTTTAGTATAAGTATATAATAATTATCTAAAAGGGAGGTTCTTATGCCAAAATTCAATCCAAAAAAGTTTATAAAGGAAAAGATTAATGAATTGAAGAAAAAAATAAAGGATAAAAAAGCACTTGTTGCAACTTCTGGTGGAATTGATAGTACTGTTTGTGCAATTCTTACAAAGATGGCTATTGGAGATAATCTTGTTGTTTTTTTTATAGATGATGGATTGATGAGATATAATGAGGCAGAAGAAGTTAGAGAGTTTTTTGGAAAGAAGGGAATAAATTTAGAAGTATGGAATGTTGAGGATGTATTTTTTGAAGCATTAAAAGGGAAAGTGGATCCTGAAGAAAAAAGAAAAGCATTTAGAGACACTTTTTATAAAATACTCAGTCAGGCAGTAAGAAGTTATTCTGTTGACTTTTTAGTTCAGGGAACAATAGCAGCAGATATTATTGAAACACAGAAAGGAATAAAAACACAACATAATGTTTTATCTCAGATAGGATTAAATCCACTCCATTATGGTTTAACAATAATTGAGCCATTAAAGGAACTATATAAAAATCAGGTTAGACAGGTTGCAAAAGCACTGGGATTACCAAAAAAAATCTATGATAGAAAACCATTTCCTGGCCCAGGGCTTGCTACAAGAATTATTGGAGAGGTAACAAGAGATAGAGTGGAGAAAATAAGGATTGCTACAAAAATAGTTGAAGAAGAATTAAAAGAAAAAAATATTTTTCAGTCATTCCCTGTTTTGCTTTCGGATAAAGCCACAGGTATAGTTGAAGGGAAAAGATTGCTTGGAGATATCATTGCGATAAGAGCGATAAAATCAGAAGATGCTTTAACTGCAACTCCTGTAAAAATATTATGGAAAAGATTATTTAAAATAAGAGATAGAATACTAAAGGAAGTTCCGGGGGTTGTTAAAGTCCTTTATGATATAACACCCAAACCTCCAAGCACTATTGAATACATTTAATAAAATTTTTCAAGGTAAAATAAAAAGCAATTTAAAAGATTATTCTTTAAAATTTTATTTAAAAAATGGTAGGAATTATTAAATATGGAGCAGGTAATATTTATAGTGTTGCTTGCGCAATTAAATATCTGGGCAAAGAGTTTGTTTTGATTGAAAAGCCCGATATGATAGATAAGGTAAATTTTTTAATTCTACCTGGTGTTGGAAGTTTTGATTCAGGAATAGAAAATTTAAATAAAACAGAAATTTCAGAAAAAATAAAAAATAAAATAGAAACTGGTATTCCTTTTCTGGGAATCTGTTTGGGACTGCAACTTTTATTTGAAAAAAGTGAAGAAGGAGAAAAAAAAGGATTTGGGATTTTGAAGGGTAGAGTGGTAAAATTTAAAAATAGAAATTTAAAAATTCCTCATATGGGATGGAATAGAGTGAAAATTTATAAAAAAAGTAGAATATTTGATGAAATAGATGATAATTCTTTTTTTTATTTTGCTCACTCTTATTATGCAGAAACTAATGATGAAATTATACTTGGCAAAACAAAATATGATGTTGATTTTCCTTCTATTATTTTAAAAGGTAATATTGTAGGAGTTCAATTTCATCCTGAAAAAAGTGGAAAAGTAGGGCTTTTATTTTTAAAAAATTTTCTGGAGGGAAAATGGTTACTGTAAGAATTATACCCTGTTTAGATGTAAAGGATGGAAAGGTTGTAAAAGGAATTCATTTTGAAGATATTAGAATAGCCGGGGACCCTGTTGAAAATGCTTCATTTTACAGTAAAGAAGGAGCAGATGAACTTGTTTTTCTTGATATAAGTGCTACGATAGAAGGAAGGAAAACAATGGTGGATGTGGTAAAAAAAGTTGCTGATGTTGTTTTTATCCCTTTTACAGTGGGTGGTGGAATTTCTACCTTAAGTGATATAGAGATTTTATTATCAAATGGGGCAGATAAAATTTCAATAAATACTTCTGCTGTTAAAAAACCAGATTTAATAACAGAAGGAGCAAAAAAATTTGGAAGTCAATGTATAGTTGTCGCTATAGATGCTAAAAAAATTGATGAAGGAAGATGGGAAGTATATATAGAAAGTGGGAAAAGACCAACAGGTATTGATGTTTTAAGTTGGGCAAAAAAAGTTGAAGACCTTGGAGCTGGTGAAATATTATTAACAAGTATAGATAAAGATGGAACGCAGGATGGATATGATATTGAATTAACAAGAATTGTGAGTGAAAGTGTAAAAATCCCGGTTATTGCGTCAGGAGGTGCTGGAAAACTTGAACATCTATATGAAGCAATTGTTAAAGGTAAAGCCAGTGCAGTTCTTATTGCTTCCCTTTTACATTTTAGAATTTTAACAATTCCCCAGATAAAAAATTACCTTAAAGAAAAAGGAATAAATGTAAGATTATAATGGAAAAATTTTTAATAACTGGAGGATGTGGATTTATTGGTTCATGGCTGGCAGAAGAACTGATAAAACAGAATAAAAAAGTTATTGTGATTGACGACCTTTCTACAGGCAGTTTAAAAAATGTTTCAAATATAATAAATCATCCCAATTTTTCTCTTTATATTGATACAATTTTGAATGAAAATATCTTAGAAGAACTTGTTAAAAGGGTTGATTTTGTTTTTCATCTTGCAGCAGTAGTTGGTGTTAAGAAAGTTATTGATTATCCTATTCAATCAATAATAGTTAATATTGAAGGAACTCACAATATATTGAAAATTTGCTCAAGATATAGAAAGAAAATTTTAATAACCTCAACTTCAGAAATTTATGGGAAAAATATGAATATCCCTTTTAATGAAGATGCTGATATTGTCATTGGTTCAACAAAAAAAAGAAGATGGTCTTATGCCTGCACAAAAGCAATTGATGAATTTTTAGCATTTGCCTTTTATGAAGAATATAATTTACCCGTTATAATTATTAGATTGTTTAATACTGTTGGTCCAAGGCAAACAGAAAGATATGGAATGGTAATCCCAAGATTTGTAAAACAGGCATTAAATGGAAAGGATATAACTGTTTTTGGAAATGGGGAACAATCAAGATGTTTTATTCATGTTAAGGATGCTATAAATTGTATGCTCGGACTAATAGAAAAAGAGGAAAGTTATGGAGAAGTTTTTAATATTGGAAGCGATAAAGAAATAAAAATAAAGGACTTGGCTTTTCTTGTAAAAGAAATAACAGAAAGTAAATCTGAAATTAAATTCATAAAACCTGAAGAAATTTATAGTAAAGGTTTTGAAGATATGGAAAGAAGAGTTCCTGATTTAAGCAAAATTAAAAAGATTTTAAAATTTCAACCTGAATATTCAATAAAAGATATAATTAATGATGTGATTGAGTACTTCAAAAAAGAGTCATTCCAATCTTTTTATTAAATGAAGAACAAAAAAATCATAATTTATTTAATTCTTTTTTGTGCATTTTTAATTAGAATTTCATACTTGTTTTTTCTAAGGGACACTGTTTTTTATGACCCTTATATAATGGATAAGCATGACCAGAAGACATTTATTTTATGGGCAGAGCAGATTTTAAAACATCCTTTTTATGTAGATGGAAAAGTGTTTTATATGGCTCCTTTTTATCCCTATTTTCTTTCATTTTTATTTTTAATTACAGGAGGGAATTTATTTGGAATTTATTTAATCCAGATTTTAATTGATGTTTTTTTATGCTATTTAATCTATCTTTTGGGCAAAACACTTGTAAAAGAAGAGGTGGGGATTCTTGCCTGTTTATTTTATGCTTTTTATAAAACATCTGTAGTATATTCTGTTTCTATTTTAAGTGATAGTCTTATAACTTTTTTATATATTGCCTTTATTACCTGTTTATATATAGCACTTAAAAAACATAAATTAAAATTGTGGATACTAACCGGCATTTTACTTGGATTTTCTGCTTTGGCCAAACCAACTATAGGAATTTTTTTACCATTTTTGCTCATAGGACTTTTTATATATTCTGAAAAAGATATTATCCCATTGAAAATTTCATTTTTGGGTCAGAGAATATTAGTTTTTTCTATTTTAATTTTTTTAAGTGGTCTTGTTATTCTACCGGTGACAATAAGAAACTGGTATGTTGGGAAAATTTTTATTCCAATCTGTTCAAATGGCCCTGAAAACTGGAGAATTGGTAATAGTTCTGATTCAATAGGACTTTTTTATTATCCAACTGGAGAACTTTTATCAGTTTTTTCCATTGATTTCTGGAAGTTATTTCTAAAAAAATTGAATTTATTTTTTATAAGTTATGAATGGCCCCAAAATTTAAATGTTTATTTAATGGATGGATTAGTTCCTTCTTTAAAATTTGCTTTTGTAAGATTTGGATTTATAGTTCCACTTGGTTTATTTGGATTGATTTTATTTTTCAGGAATTTTAAGGAAAATTTCTTTTATATATTTTTTACCATTTCAAATGTTCTATGGGTTGTTCTATTTTTTATTACAGATAGATATAGATTACCTGCTATTTGCTGTTTTTCAATTTCTGCATCATATTTAATTTTATGGACTTTTGATGAAATATTTAAAAAGAAGAAATTTTTAAAACCATTTTTGTTATTATTATTTGCTTCAATTTTTGCATATATGTTTAATTATGCACCTTCTGAATTATTACCTGATGAGAGTAAAAAAATTTTTGGATATTTGAGTGCAAAAGGGATAGAAAAGGATTTGAGAGAAGGGAAAGTTGAAAAAGCATATAAAAAAGCAACTCAATATTTAAAATTCTTACCTTCTGAACCTAAAAGTAATTTTTTAATGGCTATTGTTTATTATGAAATGGGAGATAAAGAAAAATCAATTGAGTTTTTAAATAAAACACTTAAATTAAAGCCGGATTTTGAATTAGCAAAAAATTTTCTAAATGATATAATTAATAAGAAATGAAAAAAATTCCATTATCAATATTAAATGCGATTACTTCTTCATTTACAATTATAGAAGAACTGGTTTGTGAGATGGAAGTTGTTTTTAAAGATGAAAGTAAAATATTTTCTAAGGTAGAAAAGAAGATAAATGTTGAAAAAATGAAAAAAATAGAGGAAAATATAAAGGAGATAAAGAAGATATTAAAAAACATTAAGGGTGAATTAAATTTAAAAGAGGAAAAAGTCACTGATAAGGCAATAATAAATTCAAGATGTGCAAAAATATGGGAAATTTTAAACGATATGAAAGGAGATAAATTGAAAAAATATGGGAATATACCTGAAGAGGTAAAAAAGTGTTTAGAACCTGTGATAGAAAGAATTTTAAAGTTAGTTAATGAAATAGTGGAATTATGAAATCTGAAGAAAGTTCTACAAAAATGGGAAAAAATTTTTTAAATGAAGAAGAAATTTATAAGAAAATTAAAGAAGAATTAAATAAGAAGGAATTTAAAAATAAAAAGGTTATTGTAATTATTCCAGATAATACCCGTTCAGGTCCAACCCATTTTTTCTTTAAAACAATAGTTGATATTTTGATTGATAAGACAAAAAAACTTGATTTTTTAATTGCTCTTGGAACTCATCCTTTAATGAAAGAAGAAGATGTGAAGAATTTTCTTGATTTAAAGGGAGAGGAGAAATATGTAAATATATATCAGCATCAATGGGACAAATTAGAAAATTTAAAAACAATAGGAACCATAAAAAAGGAAACAGTAAAGAAAATAAGTAATGGATTGATGGAAGAGGATATTGAGATTAAGATAAATTCTTTAATTTTTAATTATGATGAAATAATAATTTATGGTCCTGTTTTCCCTCACGAAGTGGTCGGTTTTTCAGGCGGATATAAGTATTTTTTCCCAGGAATTTCAGGTCCGGAATTTTTAAACAAATTCCACTGGCTCGGTGCTTTGATTACAAATCCTAAAATAAATGGTTTTAAAAATACACCTGTTAGAGATTTAATAAATGTTGCTTCTGAATTTATAAAAGTTCCTAAAACATTAATCTGCAGTGTTATTAAAGAAAAGAAAGTTTGTGATGTTTTTACTGGAAATAATGAAGCATGGGAAAAAGCAGTAGATTTATCATCACAATTAAATATAAAATATGTTGATAAATCTTATAAACTTGTAATTTCAATGGCTCCTGAAATGTATGAGGATATATGGACAGCGGGAAAGTGTATGTATAAACTTGAACCAGTTGTAAAAGATGGAGGGGAACTTATAATTTATGCACCACATGTTAAAGAGGTTTCTTATACACATGGAAAGAATATTGAAAGAGTAGGTTATCATACAAGAGATTATTTTTTAAAACAGTGGGATAAATTCAAAAATTTCCCTGGTTGTATTCTTGCACATTCAACTCATGTAAAGGGAATTGGGACATATATAAATGGTATTGAAAAACCAAGAATAAAAGTTATACTTGCAACATCCATCCCTGAAAATATTTGCAAAAAAATTAATCTCGGGTATGTAAATTATAAAGAAATAAAAATAGAAGAATATGAAAATAGAGAAAATGAAGAAATTCTTGTTGTTAAAAATGCAGGAGAGGTTCTTTATCGCAGAAAAGATGGTTATATACCTGATATTGATAAACTTTATGGAGAGTTAAAATGAAATACAAAATTGCAATTGTAAATTCAACAAGTTTTGGAATTATTTATCCAGAGCATATAGAAGAACTTAAAAAATTTTCTTATGTTGAAAAAATTAATTTTCCTGCTGATGTTTCTGAAAAAAAAATAATAGATACTCTTTCTGATTTTGATGGTTTAATAATAGGGCTTTCTCCTGTTTATACAAAAAATGTTCTTCAAAATCTAAAAAAACTTATAGTTATAGCAAGGCATGGAATTGCTGATTCAAATATTGATTTAAAAGGTGCAACAGAAGCAGGTGTAATTGTTTGCAGATTTCCTCTTGAAATTCAAAGAGAATCAATGGCTGAATATACTGTCGGATTAATATTTGTGATGGCAAGAAAATTGAATCAAAATTATGAATTTATGAAAAATGAAATATGGGGAAGAAGGATTGAACTTGTTGGAATAGAATTAAAAGGAAGAAATGTGGGTATTATCGGACTTGGAAATGTTGGGACAAGAGTATGTGAAATATTAAAAAATGGTTTTGATATGAATGTTTATGCTTATGACCCATTACTTTCAAAAGATGATATAAAAAAGAAAGGTGCTATTCCAGTTGCATTAAATGAATTATATAGAATTTCTGACATTATTACTTTTCACTGTCCTTTAAATGAAAGAACCTATCACATGGTAAAGGAAGAAGAATTTTCAATTATGAAAGATGGAGTAATAATCATAAATACTTCAAATAAAAATCTGATTGAAGAAGCATCTTTAATAAAATATTTAAAATCAGGAAAAATTGGTGGTTATGCAGAAGATGCAATTGAAAGAAAACAGATAATAAAGGAAAATCCGCTTTTGAAATTTAAAAATGTTGTTATAATGCCTCATATAGGAAGATATACCTATGAAACAATAAAAAGGATGGGAGAAGTCACAGTTGAAAATTTAAAAAAAATTTTTGTTGAGAAAAAATTACCGGAATATATTGAAAATCCTGATGTTATTCCCAAAATTTCATTAAAGTGATGAATTGAGAAAAAAAGATGCCTTTTTATCAATAAATATGACTTTAAAATCTTTTAAGAATTGAGGATAAAATTTTAAATATTCATTTTTTAAAGTTATTTTTATTTCATTTTTTATTCTTTTATCATTTTTAATAAACGCAAAACACCATCCCCTGAATCCAGCACCAGAAAATCTTGCTCCATAAACACCTTTTATTGAATTTAAAATCTCATAAATCTTAATCATTTCTTCACTTCCACATTCATAATTTTTAATTGAACTTTCTCCTGACTGCCTTATTAATTTCCCAAAATCTTCAATATCTCCTTTTTCCCATAATTCCATCCCTTTTTCAACTCTTTCCATCTCACTATAAAAATGTTCTGCTCTTTTTCTTAAATTTAAAGGAAATTTATTTTTATATTTCAAAAAAATTTCCTTCTCAATATCCCTTAAAACAAAATCATCCTTAATTTCTTTTCCTGAATATTTAAAAATTTCTTTAACTGCCTCTTTGCATTCCTCAACCCTCTTATTATAACCTGTATCTTTAAGAACCTTCTCAATCCCTGAATAAACCATACATATTGAATAATCAATGTTTTTTTCTGCCTTTATATTTTTATATTCATTATTTGAGCAATCAAGAAAGAGAATTGAATTTTTATCATCATTACTTAATAAGATTGTTGACTGGTCAAGAATTCCACTTTTAACTCCAAGATAATTATTTTCAACCTCTTTAAATAAAAAAATATTTTCAATTTCAGAAATTTTAATTCCATTTACATATTCAAGAGAGATTAAATAAGAAATTCCTGTTGAAGCAGAAGAACCTATGCCACCAGAAGGCAACTGTCCATAAATTTCTCCTTCAATTCCATATTTAATTTTAAATTTTTCTCTCAAAATATAAACACATCCCTTTAATAAATCATCCCATTTTCCATTTTTTTCAGTTATTTCATCTATATAAAATTCAGAGACCTCATTAAAATTCAAACTTTTTATTTTTATCTTTCCTTTTGTTTTTTTAAATTTTAAAATAGTTCCCCTATCAATTATAATACCAAGAACTTTTCCTTTCTGATGGTCAATATGTGCTCCAAGTGGGCAGATTCTATAAGGAACAAATATGGTATTCATTTCAGGAATTATCTTCTGACCAGTGTATTCTTTTAACTGCTGGTCTATCCTCAACAGGAACTCCTTCTGGTGGGTCAGATTCAAATACCTCCGGATCATATTCTATAACAACATTATTCCATATTTTATTATCAACAAATTTGTCTCCATAAACAGCACCTTTTATATATGCATTATTTCTTATATTTACATTTCCACCCCATAAAACACCCCTAAAATAACCATTATTTAAAACACTTAAATCACCAGGGGTATAAATAAGAACCTTATTACCAACATTATCATTATTACTTACTTCTATCCCTGTTTTACTATAAATCACTCCATTTTCTGATTGATATTTAACATTATTGCTTAAAGTAATATTTCCATTTGAAATTAAATCAACATTATTGGTTATTTCTACATTATTATTAATTGAAATATAACCAGTAGCAACAATTTTTCCTGGTCCATATATTTTGGAATTATTGCTGATATCTACATTTCCATTTACATAAAGAATATTTCCATTTAAGTAATAAGTTTGACCATTTTTTAAAATAAAATCATTTTTTGGTTTTTGATACGCAATATTTATAAGTTGGTTATATGAAGAAGTGTCAAAATTGAGTTTATCAGGTAATGGGTCAGGTAGTTCTCCAATTTGATATTTACCCTTACCCGTAACTTCTCCTGTTGCATAGGCATATCCGTTTCTGATTTCCGCATTATTATCAATTTTCAGATTTCCATAAGTGAAAACACTACCTATAACTAAAGAGTTATTTTCAAGTGTTAAATAGGATGTTGAATTTGTTGGATTTCCCCAGAAAAGAGTATAATCAAAAGCATATGGCCACTTTTTATTTCTGATTTCAACTTCAAGATAAAGAGTTTTTGAAATACTGGCAAGCCAATAACCAACTTTTCCTGTTGATATTATTTTATATCTATTTGGTGAATTCAATTTTTCAATACTAACTGTATAATATCCATTCCCAAGAGGTTGATTTGTCCAGCCATCAGTCCAGTTAGGATAATTCATTATTTTCCAGATTGCTCTTTCAATTCCACTTTCTGCAAGATTGATTGCCTGTAAATAATGAATCTGTCTTTGTATTTGTATTGATTCTGTATTACTCATATGAAGCAACCCTGTACCTATAATTCCTATGATTAAAACTATTAAAAAAACTGAAAGTAGAACCTGTCCTTTTCTAACTTTTTTCATTTAATTCCTCAGTTTTGTTTTAGTTTCAAAAGTTTTTAAAAAATTATCCTGATTTAAAATAATTTCAGTTTTTATCAAATCATCTTTTTCTTTTTCAAAATTAACTTCTTCAACAATATCCTTAATTAAAACGTTTTCTTTCTCGCCATCAAAATAAACAAGATTTTTTCCATTCTGATAGATATAAGTTGAAATTCCTTCAGAATTTATTTTAATTTTATTTCCGTCATCTTCTATTTCTATATCTTCTGGATTTTTATCTCTTAACTTTTTTTCAACAAATAAAAGAGCAAAAGAACCTTCTCTTGTTAGATTATATTCAATAATTTGATTTTTTGATACTTTATTACTAAAAACCAAACTATATCCAACTGTTAAGAGAACAATAATTCCAATTATAATTCCCATAATAAGTTCTATCAGAGTAAATCCAGTTTTTTCAATAAGGTGAAATAAAAGAAACAAATTCAATTTTCTGTTCTTTCCCATTTTGATTCCAGTTCACTCTTACAGTAATTTTTTTATAATCAGTTCTGCCATCCTTATTCTCATCAATATCTTCTATTACTGTATTTCTATATCCATCCAAATTATCAATTTTTATAGGAGTATTTGTTTCTTCATAACCTGAAAGTGCATTATAATCAACACTTCTAAGTTCTTCCAATCTCATATGACATATCTGTGAAGCATATCTTTTCTTTACAGCAAGTTCAAGAGCATTTTTTGAATAAATAAAATAAGCCCAGACGCCAAAAATCCCTATGAGTAATATTATAATAGATATCATTACTTCAACAAGAGTAAAACCTTTCATTTTTCTTCTCACTTATTTAAATGTCTCTTTTTGTTTTTCCTCTGTTCTTGTTTTCTCTTTTTCTGCTATTTCCTTTGCTTCCTTTTCAGTTATTATTTTTGGAGTTAAAAATATTACAAGGTCTGTCTTTTTTCCTGTTTCAGATTTGTTTTTAAATAAAAATGGAAAAATATCTCCAAGAAGTGGAACTTTATTACCTCTTTTTGTATTTTCAGTTCTCAATAGTCCTCCAATAACAATTGTTTCTCCATCCTTAACCATAACCTTTGTTTTTGCTGTTCTTATATTTGTATCAACTGCTTCTGCAAAATAAGGAGATGGCTCTGCTGAACTAACATTTGGTTCAACCTCAAGAGTAATATAACCTTCTTCATTCACATGTGGAATTACATTTAAAGATACACCGACTTCTGCGAAAATTGGTTCTTTTGTTGTAGGAGCAATTGTTCCAGTTGTTCCAACTGTATATACGGTTTTTTCAGCGACTGCCATATTTTTTGTTATTTTTATTGTTGCTGGTGAATCATTTAATGTTGTTACTCTTGGATTTGCAAGTATATTTGCCTGTCCTTTTACTTCAAGTAATTTTAAATTTGCTGTAAGTGTCTGAAATGATAATGTTCCAAGTATAAATTGAGGATTTCCTGTCGTTGTCGTTGTTCCACCTGTTGTTGTTCCTGTCTGTCTTGGATTTACAATTTCCCTGTCAACATCTTTTTTCCATGGATATGGAACATCCTTTGATGCGCCAAAAAATGATGCCTCAACATTCCATTTAATTCCAAGGTCTTTAAGTCCTTCTTCTGTTAATTCAACAAGAACTGCCTCTATCTGAACACTTGGAATATTTTTATCAAGCAATTTTATAATC